>Ga0207640_10000009_pt1 | contig 283101 bp, 256 predicted proteins | sample KBSCornC42_FD_184300 | JGI IMG/M metagenome (GOLD analysis project Ga0207640, IMG submission 184300) | Corn rhizosphere microbial communities from Kellogg Biological Station, Michigan, USA - KBS Corn C4-2 (SPAdes) (version 2) | ecosystem: Host-associated > Plants > Roots > Rhizosphere > Soil ... | reverse complement strand
GGCCAGCCGATCGCGCTGGACAGCTACCGCCGCGCCAACGTGGCGCATTTCAAGGTGGACGTGCGCGACGGCAAGGCGACGCCGGCCGGCGTCTGATCCCAAGCGTTGGCGCGTCGCGCCGGATGGCGCGACACCGCGTGCGGGCGGGCTTTCGGTGCGTGGGGCGATCCACGCGGGGCGGTGCGATCGGTTATGCTTGCCCTTTACCCGCACGGCGCTGGCCGTCGCGCGGGGCCGTTCCAATTCTTCTTTCGCGCCAGGAGGGTCGCCGCCCCCTCGGCGGGTCCGTTCCCTTCAAGGGTGATTGCATGGCATTTGAAGTCTACGACGACTACGAGCAGGGCGAACGCGTACAGAAATGGTTGCGCCAGAACGGTCTTTCGATCGTCGTCGGCGTCGCGATCGGCCTGGTCGGCATCTTCGGCTGGCAGCAGTGGAACAACCACAAGGCCGGCCGCGAGAGCGAAGCGTCGCAGCTCTACCAGCAGGTGCAGAGCGCCGTCGCCGGCAACAAGAACGAGCAGGCCGACACGCTCACCGAGCAGCTGTTCAAGGACTATCCGGATTCGCCGTACGCCGTGTTCGCCGCCGGCGACCGCGCGGTGCGCCAGGCCAATGCCAAGCAGTTCGACAAGGCGCTGGTCTCGCTGAACTGGGCCGAGAGCCATGCGGCCGATCCGAACCTGAAGGCGCTGATGCAGCTGCGCACCGCGCAGCTGCAGCTGGCGCAGGACAAGGCCGCCGATGCGATCGCCACGCTCGACCGCATGGGCGCGAAAAGCTACGAAGGCCTGAGCCAGGAACTACGCGGCGATGCCCTGGTCAAGCTTGGTCGCCCGGATGACGCGCGCAAGGCCTACGAGGCCGCCAAGGCCGCGCTGGGCGAGGGTGCGCCGCAGAGCGGCGCCTTGCAGTTGAAACTCGATAATCTGGCCGTAGCCGGGAAGCAGGGTGCATGAAAGCTGGTGTGATGAAACGAGCGTTGCTGGTTGGTCTGGTGTCGGTGGCGGCCCTGGCCGGCTGCCATTCCTTCAAGAAGGAAAACGTCCAGCCGCCCACGCCGCTCGACAAGGATTTCAAGCCGACCGCCCAGGTCACCCGCCTGTGGACCAGCAGCGTCGGCAAGGGCGCCGGTGATTCCGGCCTGCGCCTGCGCCCGGCCTTCGCCGACGGCGTGCTCTATGTGGCCAGCACCGACGGCAAGATCGAAGCGCTGGACGCCACCAGCGGCAAGACCCTGTGGTCCAAGAGCTCCAGCACCAAGGGCTGGTTCGGCTGGGGCGACAAGAAGCGTAAGGACGCCTTCTATGCGGGCGGTCCGGCCGTGTCCGGCGACCTGATGGCGATCGGCACGCTCGACGGCCACGTCTACGGCGTCAACGCCAAGGACGGTTCGCCGCGCTGGGAAGCCACCGTCAGTTCCGAAGTGCTGGCCGCGCCGGCCGTGGTCGGCAACCTGGTGGTCGTGCGCACCGGCGACGGCCGCATGTACGGCCTGGACAGCGCCTCCGGCGAACGCCGCTGGGCCTACGACCAGGGCAATGTCCCGCTGCTCAGCCTGCGCGGCAACGGCTCGCTGCTGGTCGCCAACGGCGTGATCTTCTTCGGCAGCGACAACGGCAAGCTGGTCGCGCTGCGCCTGGACAACGGCGAGAAGCTGTGGGAGCAGAACATGGCCAGCGGCGAAGGCCGCACCGAGATCGACCGCCTGAATGACGCCGACGGCACCATCGTGCTCGACGGCAGCACGCTCTACGGCGCTGCCTACCACGGCAACCTCGTGGCGGTGGACGGCCCCAGCGGCCGCCCGCTGTGGTCGCGCCCGTTCTCGTCCTTTACCTCGGTCGATGCCGGCGGCAATGCGCTGTATGGCGTGAACGAGGATTCCCAGGTGTGGTCGTTCGACAAGAGCGCCGGCTCCGACATGTGGAAGAACGACAAGCTGAAGTACCGCTGGCTCACCGCGCCGACCGTACAGAACAACTACGTGGTCGTCGCTGACAGCGAAGGCTACGTGCACTGGCTGCAGACCAGCGACGGCGCGCTGGCCGCGCGCGAGCGCCTGTCGAAGAAGCCGATCCGCGCCCAGCCGCTGGTGGTGGGCGATACCGTGTACGTCGAGGATGTGAAGGGCCGTATCGGCGCCTACCGCCTCGGCGGGCACTGAGCCGGCGAGGTTGTACCCGTAAATGTTGCCCGTCGTCGCCCTGGTCGGCCGCCCCAACGTCGGTAAGTCGACCCTGTTCAATGCCATGACGCGCAGCCGTGACGCCCTGGTGGCCGACATGCCGGGCGTCACCCGCGATCGCCACTACGGCATCTGCCGCACCGCCGACCGTCACTTCGTGGTGGTCGACACCGGCGGTCTCTCCGGCGTCGAGGAGGGCCTGGATGCGCTGACCGCGCAGCAGGTCCGCCTGGCCATCGAAGAAGCCCAGGTGCTGGTCTTCGTGCTCGACGCGCGCGACGGCCTGCTGCCGCAGGACCGCGCGATCCTCGACGACCTGCGCCGCAGCGGCAAGCCGATCATCGCCGCGGTCAACAAGACCGACGGCCTGGACGTGCAGAACGCGCTGGCCGAGTTCGCCGCGTTCGGGCTGTCCTCCACGCTGCCGCTGTCGGCCGCGCACAACCGCGGCACCGACGACCTCGTGCGCGAAGTGCTGCCGCTGCTGCCGGAAGACGAGCACGAGGAACTCGCGCCGGAAGACGCAGGCGCCATCCGCGTCGCTATCGTCGGCCGTCCGAATGCCGGCAAGTCCACCTTGATCAACCGTCTGCTCGGCGAAGAGCGCCTGATCGTCTCCAGCGTCGCCGGCACCACGCGCGATCCGATCCGCGTGCCGCTGGAACGCGACGGCCGCCGCTATGTGCTGATCGACACCGCCGGCGTGCGCCGCAAGGCGCGCGTGGAAGAGGCGCTGGAGAAGTTCAGCGTCATCAAGACGCTGCAGTCCATTGCCGCCGCCCAGGTAGTGGTGGTGATGGTCGATGCGCGCGAGAACCTGGCCGACCAGGATCTCACGCTGATCGGCCACGCGATGGAAGAGGGCAGGGCGCTGGTGATCGCCGTCAACAAATGGGACGGCCTGGATGCCTACCAGCGCGAACAGTGCGAACGCGCGCTGGAGCGCCGCCTGCAGTTCGTCGACTGGGCCAAGAACGTCTTTATCTCGGCCATGCACGGCTCCGGCCTGCGCGAGCTGATGCGCGCGATCGTGCGTGCGCACGACGCCGCCAACCGCGAGATGGGTTCCTCGGAACTCACCCGCACGCTGGAACGCGCCTACGAGGGCTACCAGCCGCCGCTGGTGCGCGGCCATGCGCCGAAGCTGCGCTTCGCCCATCCGGGCGGCAGCAATCCGCCGACCATCGTGATCCACGGCAGCCGCACCAAGCACATCGCGCCGGCCTATCGCCGCTATCTCGAAAACTTCTTCCGCAAGCGCTTCAAGCTGGAAGGCACGCCGGTGCGCATCGAATTCCGCGACGGCGAGAATCCGTACGCCGGCAAGAAGAACGTGCTGACCGAAGGGCAGCAGCGCAAGCGCCAGCGCATGATCCGCGAGATGAAGAAGCGCAAGCGCTGATTCGATCCTGGCGACACCCCAACACTACCGTCATTCCGGCCTACGCCGGAATGACGAGCGAGTGGTGCGCGGCTGCCTGATCGAGCGCCTCTCCCCGGATCGTCCTAAACTCCCCCGCATGACCGAGTCATTCAACCGCGAAAGCTGGCTTGCGCAGCTGCGCAAGCAGGTGCCGGAGATTTCCCCGGCCGAAGCCCTGGCCCGCCAGGCCGGCGGCGCTCTTCTGATCGATGTCCGCGAAGACCACGAACGCGCCGAAGGCACGCCCGCCGGCGCGCTAGGTCTTTCGCGCGGTTTCCTCGAACTGCGCATCGAGCAGACGGAAGCAAACCGCGAACGTCCCATCCTTGCGCTGTGCGGCAGTGGCCAGCGCTCGCTGCTCGCAGCCGAGGCGCTGCAGCGCATGGGATACCGGCAGGTTTCGTCGGTGGCCGGCGGCTTCAACCGCTGGAAGGCCGAAGGCCTGCCCATCGTCACCGGCGCGCTCGACGCCGACGCCGCCGAACGCTATTCGCGCCAGCTGCGCCTGCCGCAGGTGGGCAAGGCGGGGCAGGCGAAGCTGGGGGCGGCGAAGATCGTGCTGCTCGGCGCGGGCGGCCTGGGTGCGCCGGCGGCGCTGTATCTGGCGGCAGCCGGTGTGGGGCAGCTCACCCTGATCGACGATGACCGCGTGGAGCGTTCCAACCTGCATCGCCAGGTGATCCATGCCGACGCGCGCGTGGGCATGGCCAAGACCGAATCGGCGCGGCTTGCGCTCCATGCGTTGAATCCGCGCGTGCGCATCGAGACACGCGAGGAGCGCCTGCGCGCCGACAACGTGGAGCGCCTGCTGGCGGATCACGATCTGGTGATCGACGGCGCCGACAACTTCCCCGCGCGCTATCTGGTCGCCGCCGCTTCGCGCCGCCTGCGCCTGCCGATGGTCTACGGCGCGGTGGAACGCTTCACCGGCCAGGTCAGCGTGTTCGATCCGCGCCGCGACGATGCGCCGTGCTACCGCTGCCTGTTCCCCGAGCCGCCTTCCGCGGCGGAAGCGCCCAACTGCAGCGAAGCCGGCGTGCTCGGCGTGCTGCCCGGGCTGATCGGCCTGCTGCAGGCCACTGAGGCGTTGAAGCTGATCCTGGATCTGGGCGAAACGCTGTCCGGCCGCCTGCTGCATGTCGATGCGCTGAGCATGCGCTTCCGCGAAACGCGGCTGCGGCGCGACCCGTCATGCCCGGGTTGCGGGAAGGACGCGATGTTCCATGGTTACGAAGACATCGCCGAGCTCTGCGCCTCGGCCTGAACGCTAGGCCAGGTCGGACGGAATCAAGGCATACACCGCCGCATCCACGGCGGTCTCGTCGATCACCAGCCGATGGCGCCCGATCCCTTCGAAGCGTGCGCCGGCCTTTTCCGCGCAACGGCGGCTGGGCGCGTTATCCGCCGCTGCGATGATTTCCACCCGCACCAGGTTCAGCGTTTCGAAACCGAAGCGCGCCACCGCCGGCACCGCGCGCGGCGCGATGCCCTGGCCCTGGCGTGACTGGCGCACCCAATAACCCAGGTTCGCGCTGCGGTGCTGCCGGTTGAACTGATTGAGCCCCACGCCGCCGGCCACGCTGCCGTCCGCTTCGTCGATGATGGCGAAGGCGAACATTTCCTCCAATTGCCAACTCGCCTGGGAATGCGCAATCCAGACCACGCTGTCCTCGCGCGCATAGCCCTGGCGGCACCACGGCAGCCAGCGTCCGACGCTTTCGATCGACTCGCAGGCCGCGGCGTACAGCGCATCGGCATCCTCCGGTTGCCACGGGCGCACCCGCAGCGAGCCGGGCGGCAGCGGGAAGGAGGGCCAGGGTGCTTGGTCTTGAGACATGGGCGGTTTGTGCGTGTCCGGGCGAGCCCGGATAATAGGCATCTTTGCAGGCGGGCAGACACCATGAGCGCACGGATCATCGACGGCAAACGCATCGCCAAGGAACTGCTCGACCGCATCGGCCGCCGCGTGGCCGAGCGCAAGGCGAAGGGGCTGGCCGAACCGGGCCTGGCGGTGGTGCTGGTCGGCGACGATCCCGCTTCCGCCGTCTACGTGCGCAACAAGCGCGCCGCCTGCAAGCAGGTCGGCTTCCAGTCCTTCGGCTACGACCTGCCGGCCAGCACCACGCAGGAAGAACTGTTCGCGCTGATCGACCGGCTCAATGCCGATCCGGCCGTGCACGGCATCCTGGTGCAGTCGCCGCTGCCCGAACATATCGACGAGGACGCCCTGGTCGACCGCATCGATCCGGCCAAGGACGTCGACGGTTTCCAGGCCATCAATATCGGCCGCCTCGCGCTGCGCCGCTTCGGCCTGCGCCCGTGCACGCCGCGCGGCGTGCTGACCTTGCTTGGCCATACCGACCGTCCCGTGCGCGGCCAGCACGCGGTGGTGGTGGGCGTGTCCAACCATGTCGGCCGTCCGCTGCTGCTGGAACTGCTGATCGCCGGCTGCACCACCACCGCCTGCCACAAGTTCACGCGCGATCTGGAAAGCCATATCCGCCAGGCCGACATCGTGATCGTCGCGGTGGGTCGCCCGGGTTTGATCAAGGGCGAATGGATCAAGCCGGGCGCGGTGGTGATCGATGTCGGCATCAATCGCCTGGAAGACGGCCGCCTGGTCGGCGACGTGGAATTCGAGCCGGCCGCCGCGCGCGCCAGCTGGATCACGCCGGTGCCCGGCGGCGTCGGCCCGATGACCGTGGCGACGCTGCTGGAGAACACGCTGGAAGCCGCCGAGACCCGCGGCGCCACGCACAAGGTGCATTGAAAAACGTGGCCGGCGCGCCTGCCGCCGGCCCGCGCTGCGACGTTCCGTACCCCGGCGGCGCTGGCGGCGCCTCGGGCGGATGCGTATAATTCCCTCTTTGCAGCGGGACAAAATCGCATGCGCATCCTCGCCGAGGCCCTCACCTACGACGACGTCTATCTCGTTCCGGCCCACTCGGCCGTTCTCCCACGCGACGTCGACACCTCCACGCGGCTGACCCGCAACCTCCGGCTGAATATCCCGATCGTGTCCGCCGCCATGGACACGGTCACCGAAGCCCGCCTCGCCATCACCATGGCCCAGCAGGGCGGCATCGGCATCATCCACAAGAACATGACCGCCGAGCAGCAGGCCGCCGAAGTGCGCCTGGTGAAGAAGTTCGAAGCCGGCGTCATCCGCAGCCCCATTACCGTCGCCCCGCACACCTCGATCCGCGAAGTGCTGCAGCTCACCCGCGCGCACAACATCTCCGGCGTGCCGGTGGTGGAAGGCGAGAAGCTGGTCGGCATCGTCACCAGCCGCGACCTGCGCTTCGAGCGCAAGCACGACGATCCGGTGCGCAACATCATGACGCGCCAGGAGAAGCTGGTGACCGTGCGCGAAGGCGCCAGCCAGGACGACGTGCTGCAGCTGCTGCATCAGAACCGCATCGAGAAAGTGCTGGTGGTCAACGACGACTTCCAGCTGCGCGGCCTGATCACCGTCAAGGACATCCAGAAAGCCCGCGACAACCCGCACGCCGCCAAGGATCGCCACGAGCGCCTGCTGGTCGGCGCGGCGGTCGGCGTGGGTGGCGATACCGAGCAGCGCATCGCCGCGCTGGTCGATGCCGGCGTGGACGTGCTGGTGGTCGATACCGCGCACGGCCATTCGCAGGGCGTGATCGAACGCGCCGCGTGGGTGAAGAAAAACTATCCGCAGGTGCAGGTGATCGCCGGCAATATCGTCACCGGCGAAGCGGCGCGCGCGCTGCTGGGTGCCGGCGTCGACGCGGTGAAGGTCGGCGTGGGCCCGGGCTCGATCTGCACCACCCGCGTGGTGGCCGGCGTGGGCGTGCCGCAGATCACCGCGATCGACCTGGTCGCCACCGCGCTGAAGGACGAGATCCCGCTGATCGCCGATGGCGGCATCCGCTACTCCGGCGACATCCCCAAGGCGCTGGCCGCCGGCGCGTCCAGCGTGATGCTCGGCTCGATGTTCGCCGGCACCGAGGAATCCCCCGGCGAGGTGGAGCTGTTCCAGGGCCGCTCGTACAAGAGCTACCGCGGCATGGGTTCGCTCGGCGCGATGGCGCTGGGTTCCAAGGACCGCTACTTCCAGGACGAAGCCGACGCCGACAAGCTGGTGCCGGAAGGCATCGAAGGCCGCGTGCCGTACCGCGGCCCGCTGCGCAACATCATCCACCAGCTGATCGGCGGCCTGCGCGCTTCCATGGGTTACCTGGGCGCGGCCACCATCGACGACGTGCGCAACAACGCGCAGTTCGTCAAGGTGACCTCGGCCGGCGTGACCGAAGCGCACCCGCACGACATCCAGATCACCAAGGAAGCGCCGAACTACCGGCTCAATTCCTAAGCGATCGCCCAGCGCCGGCCCCATGGCCGGCGCTTCGTTTCCAGCCGCCGGCGCCGGGTATCCGAGGCCGGCGGCGCTTTTCAGAAGACAGGCGCGGGCAGGGCCGCCTGCCGCGCATCGGAGCCGGACCGTGACCGACATCCATAGCGACAAAATCCTCATCCTCGATTTCGGCGCGCAGTACACCCAGCTGATCGCCCGCCGCGTGCGCGAGATCGGCGTGTACTGCGAGATCTGGGCCTGGGACCACGATCCGGCCGAGATCGCCGCGTTCGGCGCCAAGGGCATCATCCTGTCCGGCGGTCCCGAGTCCACCACGCTCGAAGGTGCGCCCAAGGCGCCGCAGGAAGTGTTCGACGCCGGCCTGCCGCTGCTGGGCATCTGCTACGGCATGCAGACCCTGGCCGCGCAGCTGGGCGGCGCCACCGAAGCGGCGGACGCGCGCGAGTTCGGCCATGCCGAGGTCGACATCAGCGCCTCGAGCCGCCTGTTCGCGGGCCTGACCGATCACGCCGACGCGCACCGCCTGGACGTGTGGATGAGCCATGGCGACCACGTCGCCAAGGCACCGCCGGGCTTCGTCATCACCGGCACCACCGACCGCATCCCGGTCGCCGTGATGGAGAACGAGGACAAGCGCTGGTACGGCGTGCAGTTCCATCCGGAAGTAACGCATACCAAGCAGGGCACCGCGCTGCTCAAGCGCTTCGTCACCGAGATCTGCGGCTGCCGCACCCTGTGGACGGCTGCCCACATCATCGAGGACCAGATCGCGCGCGTGCGTGCCCAGGTCGGCGACGACCACGTGCTGCTGGGCCTGTCCGGCGGCGTGGATTCCTCCGTGGTGGCCGCGCTGCTGCACCGCGCGATCGGCGACCGCCTGACCTGCGTCTTCGTCGACACCGGCCTGCTGCGCTGGCAGGAGGGCGACCAGGTGATGGCCACCATGGCCCAGCACATGGGCGTGCAGGTGATCCGCGTCGATGCCGCCGAGCGCTACTTCAAGGCGCTGGAAGGCGAGGCCGATCCGGAAGCCAAGCGCAAGATCATCGGCCGCCTGTTCGTGGAGATCTTCGACGAGGAATCGGCCAAGGTCACCGCCGCCGGCAGCGGCCAGGTGAAGTGGCTGGCCCAGGGCACCATCTACCCCGACGTGATCGAGTCGGCCGGCAGCAAGACCGGCAAGGCGCACGTGATCAAGAGCCACCACAACGTGGGCGGCCTGCCGGAGCATATGAAGCTCAAGCTGGTCGAGCCGCTGCGCGAGCTGTTCAAGGACGAGGTGCGCCGGATCGGCGTCGAACTCGGCCTGCCGCGCGAGATGGTCTACCGCCATCCGTTCCCGGGCCCGGGCCTGGGCGTGCGCATCCTGGGCGAAGTGAAGCCGGAGTACGCCGAACTGCTGGCGCGCGCCGATGCGATCTTTATCGAAGAGCTGCGCCGCTGGGATCTCTACGACAAGACCAGCCAGGCCTTCGCCGTGTTCCTGCCGGTGAAGTCCGTCGGCGTAGTAGGGGATGCCCGCGCCTACGAGTGGGTGATCGCCCTGCGCGCGGTGGAGACCATCGACTTCATGACGGCGCATTGGGCGCATTTGCCTTATGAGTTTCTCGGCAAGGTTTCCAATCGCATTATCAATGAGTTGCGTGGTGTTTCTCGCGTAGTCTATGACATCAGTGGCAAGCCGCCGGCGACGATTGAGTGGGAGTGAAATCAGGTCCTTCGGGGACTATCGTCAGCTATCGAAAAGATGTCGTAACGTATTGAATTAGAAGGAAATGCGTCGCGGTAGCTATCGGTGGCTATCGCCGGCCAGCGGAACAGGTTGGCGGTAGAACTGACGGTAGGAACCGGGGGCCGGATTAAGACCCTCCCGTTTACTATTCAGACCAAACCGGTCTTTGACGGTAAAAGTCTCCTCTGGAAAGCTTGTTTTATGCGGCTTTCCCGGCATCAGCAGGTCTCCTGGCCCCTGACGGTAAAAGCCGTCACGAACAGGAGGAAAAACCTCGATGCTTACCGACACCGCACTGCGCAACCTTAAGCCCAAGTCCAAGACTTATAAGGCTTCTGACCGCGATGGGATGTACGTGACGGTATCAACCGTCGGTACCGTCACCTTCCGCTACGACTACCGTCTCAACGGTCGCCGCGAGACGCTGACCATCGGACGCTATGGGCCGGCCGGGATTTCGCTGGCCTTGGCCCGCGAAAGGCTGATTGACGCCAAGAAGGCTGTCGCTCAGGGCAAGTCCCCCGCGCTGGAGAAGCAGCGCGAGAAGCGCCGGCTGACTGCAGCCAAGATGCTTCCGCGCCATTGTGATAAAGCGACTCCGTGCATTATCGGGTTCACGGGTTCCCGCTCGTGAACCGGCAGCTCGTTGCAGCCGAACAACGAGCGCGGCCGCTCGCCGCCAGCGCGGCACGCGCCGACGAACGATCACGGCACTGGTTGCATGCTTTCGGCCGCTATTGCCGCTCTTCTGCCGAATCACTCTGTTGCGGATTGCACGCGTAAGGCGAATATCTACTTGCGCGACGCTCTGAAGGAGTAGCGCAATGGAATACACCTTCACCCTGAAGTACCAGCTGGCCGATGACGACCGCGACCCCGAGGCGCTGGTTGAGCGCCTGGGAGAAGCGGGTTGCGATGACGCGCTGATCGGCATCGGGCAACCGGGCCGGCTGGCGCTGGAATTCACTCGTGAGGCCGCCGGCGCGGAAGCCGCCGTGCGCAGCGCGCTGGCCGATGTACGCGGCGCGGTGCCGTCCGCCAGGCTGATCGAGGTAGCCCCTGATCTGGTGGGGCTGACCGATGTGGCCGAGATCGTGGGCGTGTCGCGGCAGAACATGCGCAAGCTGATGCTGGCCAATCCCGGCAGTTTTCCTGCGCCCGTACACGAGGGCAGCGCGTCGATCTGGCATCTGGCCGATGTGCTGGCCTGGCTGAAGGCGAAGGGCAGCTACTCGATGGCGCCGTCCATGATCGATGTGGCGCAGGCCGCCTTGCAAGCCAATGCCGCGAAAGAGGGGTTACGGCTGCCGCTGTCCGCTTTCTATGAATGGGAAGCCCTCGTTCGATAACGGCACGTCCAGAGGCAAGACCGGATCGAAGTCGAAATTGAACTGGTGCGGCGCGCGCACCGCTCGATAGCGCCGCCACGGCTTCGGCTGTTCATTGAGCGGCTTGGGAAGATCGTCCGGCAGCGGCCACTGGGTTTCCGCCAGCCGCAACGCACGCGTATAGCGGCGATAGCACCAGGACACGGAAATCATCAGGTGGCGCGCTACCGTCGGCATATGGCCAGCACGCAGGGAGATGAAGCTGGCCCAGGCAGCCGCCTGCGAATGCCGATAGGACGGCATGGCGATATCCGTCTCGTCCTCGGCCAGCAAAGCCGCGGACAGCGGATCCGGCGTCGGCGCAGCGAGCCTCTCCAGCAGCGGCAGCGCTGAATCCGTCTCGCACTCGAACCGCTGCGCCGCTGCAACCTTGCGATCGTTGTAGCGAACGAAGTGCTGATAGAGATGCGCCAATAACCGATCCCGGAAAGCGGCATCTTCGAAGTCCACCGCGCACCCCTGAGCCTCGAACTCCACCGCCATCAGCCACGCTTCGCACGCGATGTCGTCGGCGTCGCAATCGCCGGCCTTGCGGGCGATACGGCGAAAGCTGCCGGAGCTGTCCCGGCAGAACGCCTGGTAGGACGCGAGTCGATCTTTGGACATCGCCTTGGTCTTTTGAGAAAGAGCAGGCGTGCCAAATAGCAGCTGTTCGTATCTAAACAGTCATCAGAACCCTACAATTAAGACTATTTGCTGGCCTTTCCCGTACTGATGAGCACCGATCTCCCAGACTCGTCCCTCCCATCCTTCAGCGATGAAGACGAGCGCTACATGCGCCGCGCGCTGCAACTGGCCGGCCACGCCCGCGACGCGGAAAACGAAGTGCCGGTCGGCGCCGTCCTGGTCCTCAACGACGAAATCATCGGCTTGGGCTGGAACCGCAATATCACCCTCAACGACCCCACCGCCCATGCCGAGATCCAGGCGCTGCGCGCGGCTGGCGAGAAAGTCGGCAACTACCGCCTCCCCGGCGCCACCCTGTACGTGACGCTGGAACCCTGCGCGATGTGCTCGATGGCCCTGGTGCATGCCCGGGTGGGAAGGGTGGTCTACGGCGCGACCGATCCGAAGACCGGCGCCGCCGGCAGCGTGTTCGACACGCTGATCTCGGAGCGGCATAACCACCGCATCCAGGTCGATGGCGGATTACTGGCCGAGGAGTCCTCGGCGATGCTGAGAGAGTTCTTTCGATCCAGGCGCTAACTGGCTGGAAATTAAGGTTTAATGCTGCCAGTAGCGGTTCAGCTTGCCGAGCTTGTCCAGCGAATGATCGGCCTTGCCTGCCGCCTCCGCGGCGGTGTGCTTGGCCCATTGCCGCAGCGCCTTGAGCTGGGCATGGTCCTTCGCCTCAGGCAGCAGCTCCTTGCATAGCGCACGCGCGGTCATGCGGTCATGCGCCTCGCCCAGATGGCCCTGGACGTCGGCCAGCCGGTCCAGCCATTCCTGGGCGGCTTCGCGCGGGAACATCGGCTGGAACAGTTCGATGGTGTAGCGCAGCTTCTTGGTGGCGGTGCGGGCGCGATGGAGCCGGGTCCGGCCCTCATGCATGCGCGCCGCGCGCTTGCGCAGCTGGCGGAAGCGCGTGTCGATCACGCCGGCCGCGGCAGCGCGCAGCTCGTCGTCGGAAACGTTGCGATGCGTCTCGGCCCAGGCGTGGAAGTGATGGATCGCCGTGGTCAGCCGGGCCTTCTTCAGACCCTCGACCGTTTGCTGATGACCCTGCTCGCGCCGGGCATTCAGCACATGCAGCAGTTCGCCGTCCAGGCGGTCGCCATGCCCGCCGTCGGCCATAAAGGCAGGCAAGGTCTCATCCAGCAGGATGTCCAGGTCGCGCGCGCCGCCGGTGGTGTTGCGGAAATCCTTGAGCTGCGCGAGCACGCCATTGGACTGTTCGCCGGGCAAGGCAGCGGCCACCTTGTCCAGGGTGGCGGTAATGCGGCGCAGGCTCACCCGCCAGGCATGCAGGGCTTTCGGTTCGTACTGGCGCAGCAGCTTGGAGCGGGCCTTGGCCGCCTTGGCCAGGTAGCCGTCGTAGGTGGCACAGAGTTCGGCGATGGCGGACGGCGGCTTGGCCGACTTCGGCGGACGAGGGCGGGGAATGGACTGGCCTTGCTGATGGGGCATCGCACTCATGGCTCGACTCGACCGCTGCGGAGAGGGACGGATTCCATCCGCCGTTTCTGGCGGAAGCGCAGCCCGCGCTTCCTGATGCAGGTCAACATGAACGAGCCGGTCGCGACCTGGGGCCGTGCCGGGAACGACTACTCTGCTACAAAATTCGTCAACTGGCGAGACGGGCTCAAGCCAATGCCGCCAAGGTCTCGGCCACCGGGCGCTCGATCTTCAGGCTGAACAGGCCGTCGGCCCGGGTCCGCCCCATATTCACCGCCGCGATCGGCTTGCCGGCCTTGGCCGCCGCGTTCACGAAGCGGAAGCCGGAAAAGACCATCAGCGAGGAGCCGGCCACCAGCACCGCATCGGCCTGTTCCAGGCCGTGCGTGGCCGCCAGCACCCGCTCGCGCGGCACGCCTTCGCCGAAAAACACCACATCCGGCTTCAGCAGGCCGCCGCACAGCGGGCAGTCGGGCACCTGGAAGCTGGAGAAATCGTGGCCTTCCAGGTCGGCGTCGCCGTCCGGGGCATCCCCGGCATCCAGCGTGGCCCATTGCGGATTGCGCTGTTCCAGCACCTCCTGAAACGCCGAGCGCTGCACCAGATGCCCATGCGCCATGCAACGCACCCGGTCCAGCCGCCCATGCAGATCGATCACATGGTGGCTGCCGGCGGCCTGATGCAGCCCGTCGACGTTCTGGGTCAGCAGCACTTCCACCTGGCCCGCCGCTTCCATCCGCGCCAGCGCCAGGTGCGCCGCATTCGGGTGCGCCCGCGAGAAGCGCCGCCAGCCGACCAGGCTGCGCGCCCAGTAGCGCCGGCGCGTGCGCTCGTCGCCCATGAAGGCCTGGTAGGTGACCGGCTGCGGCCGTTTCCAGTCGCCCTGGTTGTCGCGATAGTCCGGAATGCCCGAGTCGGTGCTGACGCCGGCGCCAGTCAGCACGAACAGCCGCGGATGCGCCGCGACGAAAGCGCGCAGCCGCGCAAGATCCTCTTCCGCGGAACGATCCGGCAGCGCGTCCGCGTTCATGCCGCCGCCCGCAGCCCCAGCTCGGCCAGCGCGCCGGGAATGGCGCTGGCGTCCTGCACCTGCGCCACGCGCGGCGAAGCGGCGGCGAAGTCGGTATCCGCCTCGTGCGCCCAGGTCACGTGATAAGGCATGTACACGCCCCAGCCGCCCAGCTCCACCACCGGCGCGATATCCGAGCGCAGCGAATTGCCGACCATGGCGAAACGCTCTGCATGGATGCCGAATTCGTCCAGCAGGCGGCGATAGGAGCGCTGGTCCTTCTCGGACACGATCTCGATGCGATGGAACAGATCCGCCAGCCCGCAGGCCGCCACCTTCTGCTCCTGGTGGAACAGGTCGCCCTTGGTGATCAGCACGATGCGATGCGTCGCCGCCACCGCTTCGACTGCCTCATGGATGCCCGGCAGCAGTTTTACCGGATGCGCCAGCACCTGCTTGCCGATGCCGATGATCCGATGCAGATCCGTCGCGCTGATGCGCGAGCCGGTGACTTCGATCGCCGCTTCCAGCAGCGACAAGGTCATGCCCTTGGCGCCGTAGCCGAACAGCTTGATGTTGCGCCGCTCCACCGCCAGCAAACGGTCATGCAGGCGCAGACTGGCCAGGTCGACATAGCGGCCGACGATCTGCTCGAACTCCGCGTGCGCCTCCTGATAATAGCCTTCGCTGTGCCAGAGGGTGTCGTCGCCGTCGAAACCGACCCAATCGATCACGGTGTACTGCTCGCGCTGCAAGGGAAGCGCGCAACGATAGCGCGTCGCCTTGCGCGGAGCGAGTCCGCCGCATGGCAGGCCAGGCGGGTTGGGGCGAGCGCCCGGCATACCGGCGCGAACGCTCCACGGTGCGTCGTACCGGATCTGCGCCCGGCTCGCCCCAACCCGCCTGGCCCGCCGATGCGCCTCAGGCGCGCTCGCGCAGGGTTTCCTGCAGCAGTTCCTCCTTGTCTTTCAGCAGTTCCTGCTTGCGCTGGGACATCTGTTCGCCGAGCTGCTTGAGCTGATCTTGGTCGAGCAGTTTCTTGGCGGCGGGGAACATGTCGTGCTCTTCTTCCTTCGCGTGGTGCAGGATCAGCTCCTTCAGCACCTTGGCGCGCCCGGAGAACTGCTCGCCGGAAGGATCGGTCTGCAGCAGGTCGGGCAGCACCAGTTCGCCCGCGGCGCGATGTTCCTCGAGCGCTTCGAAATACATCTTCGCCTCTTCCTTGTCGCCGGCCTGCTTGAACGCCGGATAGAAGATTTCTTCCTCGATCATGGTGTGCGCCTTCAGCAGCGCGCCGATCTTCTGCACCAGTTGCTCGCGCGTCTTCACCGCGCGCGGCGTGGTCTGCGTCAACTCTTCCAGCAGTTTCTCGACCGTGCGGTGGTCGCTGACGAGCAGATCGATCGCATTCATGGGCCTGGCTCCGTGCTGGGTGGGGAAGGGGAGCGGCCATTGATCGCGCGTCGCCGATGAATGCGCCGTCGGATCGCGGTGAACGCCGCGGCTGCGCGCCAGCGGCGGTTCATCGATGTCCAGGCGCCGTGTTGCCGCAATGCGTGCCGATCGGGCCTGTCATTGCGCCAGCCTTCCCCTTCCTGCGCCATCGCGTGCCGTTAACGTCGGCGGACTCACCATCTTGTGAAGGAGCCGGCCTTAAGCATGGGCCACGGACCTGCGATCGGCAGGCAACGGCCTCGACGCGGAGAACGACGGGTGACGCTTCCTCGCCAGGGTTATTTCGACGATCGCGAGCATGCCGCCGAGCGGCTTGCCGAAGCGTTGCTGGCCTATCGCGGCAGGCATCCCCTGGTACTGGCGATTCCGCGCGGCGGCGTGCCGATCGGCCGGCTGCTGGCCGACCGGCTGGACGGCGATCTCGACGTGGTGCTGGTACGCAAGCTCGGCGCGCCCGGCCAGGAGGAATTCGCGGTGGGTGCCGTCGGCGAAGACGGTCGGCTGGTGATCGCCGAACACGCCGCACGCGCCGGCGCCGACGAGGCCTATCTGCGCGAGGAAGCGGCATGCCAGCTCGATGTGATCGCCCGCCGCCGCGAGCTGTATAGCCCGCATCGCGAAGCGCTGGACGCCGCCGGCCGTATCGCCATCGTGGTGGACGACGGCCTGGCCACCGGCGCCACCATGCGCGCGGCGCTCGCCGCGGTGCGGGCGATGGCGCCGCAGACGCTGGTCTGCGCCGTGCCGGTCGCTTCGCCGCGCAGCCTGGCGGAAGTGCAGCCGCTGTGCGACGACGTGGTGTGTGCGGCGGCGCCGCGCGACTTCGGGGCCGTGAGCCAGTACTACCGCGAATTTCCCGCGGTTACCGACGAAGAAGTGCTGCGCCTGCTCGCGCCGCCGCCGGCAGCGATCGGCGCGACGCAGGCCGTGCGCATTCCCGCTGACGGCGTACGCCTCGACGGCGATCTGCATGTGCCCGACCAGGCGATTGGCCTGGTGGTGTTCGCGCACGGCAGCGGTAGCAGCCGGTTCAGTCCGCGCAACCGGCAGGTGGCGCAAGCGCTGGGCCAGCACGGCATGGCCACGCTGCTGTTCGATCTGCTCGGTGCGGAGGAGGACAAGGACATCGCGCTTGCCGCACGCTTCGATATCCAGCGCCTCAGCGGCCGCCTGGAAGCCGCGATTACCTGGGCGATGCACCTGCCGCCGCTTGCGCGGCTGCCGCTGGGTCTGTTCGGCGCCAGCACCGGCGCCGCGGCCGCGCTTGCCGTGGCGTCGCGGTTGCCGCGCGCGGTGAAGGCCGTGGTGTCGCGTGGCGGCCGGCCGGATCTGGCCGGCCATACGGCGCTGGGCGAGGTGCTGGCGCCGACCTTGCTGATCGTCGGCGCTGCGGATACCGACGTGGTGGCGCTCAACAAATCCGCGCTCGCTTCGATGACGCATACGGTCGAACTGGTGCTGGTGCCCGGCGCCACGCATCTGTTCGACGAACCCGGTGCGCTGGAACACGTCGCGGAGCTGGCGGGCGCCTGGTTCCGGCAGTGGCTGCGCTAGCGGCGACCGCGCAACCGATTTACTCGAACAGCATCAGCACCGCGGGCGACCAGCTGTAGTCGTACAGCGCTTCCGTCTGCACCGAGGCGTAGCCGGCTTCGCGCAGCTCCTCCAGCCACGCCTGGATCGGCTGTTCCCAATTGGAGGGCCGCGAAGCCTGCCGCAGCTGGCCCAGCAGCATCGGCGCGAGAAAGCCGCCGGCGACCAGTGGCGCGTCCTTGCCATAGCCGGCCAGCGCGCGCTCATAGCGCTGCGCCAGCGAATCGAAATACTCGGCGCTGCCGGCCTCCAGCACCGGCACGTCGAACTCGACCAGCGCGAGCTGGCGCACGTGCGGACGCAGCCGGCGCAGCACCTCCTTGCGTTCCTCCGGCGGCAGCGACTGCAGCGCAAAGGTGGATTGGGCCAGGTCCCAGCGCTGCTCCGGACGTAACGACGCGGCGAAATCCTGCGCGCCGATCGGCCAGGCCAGCAGGTGCTCGAGCGTCAGCGTGAGATGGGTCGAACGCAGCGCTTCGCTCGCATGGCCAAGCAGCGCCGGCGACGGTTCGACCAGATCCAGATGCACCGGCGTCCGCCGCGCGCGCTGCAAGGCGGGAATCAGCGCCATGCCATCGCCGCAGCCGATATCTAGCAGCGACGTCACCGGCAGCGTGTCGTACAGGCGCGCCAGCGCGTCGCTGGTCGCGGCGTACAGCGGCAGGTTGTCGCCGCCGCGGATAAACGCCTCGAACGCGGCCGGCTTGTCGTAGACCGCGCGCGCCTCGCCTTCATCCAGCAGCTCGAGCAGCGCCTGCGCGAGCAGCGCGCCATCGTCGATCGCCGCGTGCAGCGCTGCGCGCGCCGGTTCGCGGTGGTTGCTTGCGATGGCGGCCAGCGCATCGGCAAGCCGGCGGGTGGAGGCGCTGTTCTGCATGGGCACGTCCTGGGCTGGAAGAGGGAGTCCGGATGATGGCATGACCCTGCCAGAGCCTCCTTTTCCTTTCGCTTTCTTCCCTTTTTTTGCGAAACGGGCCTCACGTAAGTCTTTGTTGCGGCGCGGCTTGCCACGATCTAAATTAAATATGAAATTCTGTTTCGCCAGTAAACATGACCGCCGGAGGGGTGGTCGGGAGGGCGGCGATGACACATCCAATGGTGGCGAGCGTGCGAAACACCGAGAGTGAGGTCGCGCACTTCCCGCTGCGCGACGCGGACGCCCAGCGCCCGTTCCTGGCCGCCGATATCGGCGGCACCCATGCGCGCATCGGCCTGGTCGCGCCGCAGCCGGAAGGCGCGCCGCGCGTGCTCAGTTACCGCAGCTACCGCTGCGCCGACCATCCGCACCTCGATGACATCGTGCGGCAGTTCTGCAGAGGCCTCGACGCGCGTCCGCGCGAACTGGTGCTGGCCAGCGCGGGCTATCTGCACGCCGGCGTGGTGGTGAACCGCAATCTCGCCTGGCCGCTGGTGCCGGCGACGCTGGCGCATGAACTGCGCATGGAGCGCGTGCGCTTCCTCAATGACTTCGAAGCGCTGGCGCATGCCATCGCCTACGTCGACGAACGCAGCTCGGTCACGCTGAAGACCGCGTTCGCGCCGGACGCCGGCAGCGGCCCCATCGCGGTGATCGGCCCCGGCACCGGCCTTGGCGCCGCGGTGTGGTTCCCCGGCGAACCGCCGCGCGTGATCGCCACCGAGGCCGGACAGATCCAGCTCGCCGCGCGCGGTGGACTGGAGCGCGACGTGCTCGACCGCATCGCCCCGCCGGACTGCCATACACCCTACGAAGCGGTGCTGTCCGGCCCCGGCCTGCATCGCCTGTATGCCGCGCTGTGCGCGGTGTACGACCGCTATCCCGCCTGCGCGGAACCGGCCGACGTGGTCGCCGCCGCGGAAGCCGGCGACGAGGTTGCCTATGAGGCCCTGCAGCTGTTCGGCGGCTGGATGGGCTCGTTCGCGGGCGACCTGGCCATGCTCTACGGCACCACCGGCGGCGTGTACCTGGCCGGCGGTTTTCTCTCGCACATCGTCGACCTGCTGCGCTGCGGCCCGCTGGTCGAGCGCTTCCTCGACAAGGGCGTGATGCGCCCGTTCCTGCACAAGGTCCCCATTCGCGTGGTGGACCACGGTCAGCTCGGCGTCGTCGGTGCCGCCAGCTGGCATCTGCATACCCGCACCGCGAAAGAGGCGCCGGGATAAGGGCCCGACACCGTCCGCGCGGGCGGACTTCCACGGTACAGCGTCGCGCGCGGGCCTCCTGGGAGGGTGGACCGCCGCATATCCAACGAAAGGGGTGGGACCTGATGATCAAGAACGGCAAGAAAATCCTGTGCGCAAGCATCCTGTGCGGCCTGGGCCTCGCCGGCGCCGCGCAGGCGCAGAACAGCACCGCCGCCGCGCCGCAGGACGGCAACGCCTCCGCCAGCGGCGACAAGAGCAAGAGTCCGCAGCAGCGCGCCCAGGAAAAGCAGGCGCAGAACCTCCAGCAGGTCACCGTGACCGGCTACCGCGAAAGCCTGGCCAAGGCGATCGAGATCAAGCGCAACGCCAACGCGATCGTGGATGCGATCAATGCCGAGGACATCGGCAAGTTCCCCGACACCAATGCCGCCGAATCGCTGTCGCATCTGCCGGGCGTCTCGGTGGACCGCCAGTTCGGCGAGGGTGAGAAAGTCAGCATCAACGGCACCGACCCCGCGCTCAACCGCGTGCTGCTCAACGGCCAGACCATCGCCTCCGGCGACTGGGGCGGCAATCCCACCGACACCAGCGGCCGCACCTTCAACTACACCCTGCTGTCGCCGGAAATCATCAGCAACATGCAGGTGTACAAGTCGCCCGAGGCGCATATCGACGAGGGCAGCATCGGCGGCACGGTGATCGTCAATACGCGCAAGCCGCTGGACCTGCCGGCCAATACGCTGCGCGGCTCGCTCGGCTACAGCTACAACGACCGCTCGAAGGAAGGCAATCCGCGCGGCTCGGTGCTGTGGAGCTGGAAGAACAGCGACAGCACCTTCGGTTTCCTCACCTCGCTCACGCACGACAAGGAAGACCTGTCGCGCGCCGGCATCGAGTTCTTCGGCTACACCACCGGCGCTGGCATCACCAGCAATCCCACGGTGAACGGCAGCGGCGACCTGGCCACGGCCAAGTTGCCGGTGGGCATCAACAGCGCCTACTTCCAGCAGACGCGCAAGCGCGACGGCATCCAGAGCGCGCTGCAGTGGCGCCCGGACGACAAGAATGAGTTCAACCTCACCGGCATCTACGTCAAGGGCCAGTACAACAACTTCAGCCAGTCCGAGTACGTGTGCCCGGGTTGCGGCGATCTGAACAAGATCACCAACGTGACCATGGCCAATGGCTACATCACCAAGGGCACCGTCTCGGCCGCCACCGGCAATGGCCAGCCGTATGCGGAGCTGGACACCAACTACCGCCAGAGCACGGTCAAGACCCGCAGCATCAACCTGCGCCACGACTACAGCGGCGACAAGTGGGTGCTCACCAGCCAAGTCGGCTATACCAGCGCCAGCGGCGGCAAGAACCCCGAGTACCTGATGAAGTACCTGCTCAATTCCGGCGGCTACGGCTTCTCGTACGACGGCAAGAGCACCAATGTCAGCTACGACAACAACAACCCGAACAACTGGGGCTTGAGGGCAACGCCCGCCGGCCTGCCGGCCGGCTCGACCGACAGCAGCGCCATGCAGGCCGGCGGCGTCTACTACTCGGTCAGCAAGGACCGCGAGCGCTACGCGCAGTTCGACGCCAGCCGCGACCTGGAGTGGGGCCCGATCTACCAGGTGCAGATGGGCCTGAAGTACATCAACCACTTCAACGGCCAGAGCTCGTACGGCAACCGCATCAACACCACCGACGCGGTGCTGCTGTCCGACTTCGACACCATCAGCACGCCGAACGGCCTGTGGGATGGCCTGGGCGCCAGCGGCGATCTCACGCACTGGACCTCGGCCAGCAAGGGCGCGACGCTCAGCTATCTGCGCGGCCTGCCGCAGGGTCCGTACAACATCGACTACGGCCAGACCTTCGGTGTGAAGGAAATCACCAAGGACGCCTACGTCCAGTTCAACTACCACACCGACTACGGCCTGCGCGGCAACTTCGGCCTGCGTTACGCCGACACCACCGACAAGTCCAACTATTGGCAGAGCATCAACGGCGGCCCGCAACAGCTGGTCACCGCCAAGCAGGACTACAAGAAGCCGCTGCCCAGCTTCAACCTGATCTACGACGTGGATGACGACAAGGTGCTGCGCTACTCGATGGCCAAGGTGATCGCGCGCCCGCGCTACGCCGACCTGGCCGGCGCGTTCAGCCGCGACGACGTGCGCTTTACCGCCAGCGGCGGCAATCCGAAGCTCAAGCCCTACGAGTCCACCAACTTCGACCTCGCCGGGGAGTGGTACTTCAAGCCCGGCAGCATGCTCGGCACCGAAGTGTTCTACCGCAAGATCGACTCGTACGCGGTGACCACCACCAGCGATCAGCAGCTGCTGGGTTCGGATGGCCTGGTGCACACCTATTCGGTGAGCTCGCCGATCAACGCTTCCAATGCCAAGGTCACCGGCGTGTCGTTGATGTACCAGCAGGACTTCGGCTACGGCTTCGGCCTGCAGGCGAACTACACCTGGGCGCATGCCAGCACCTCCAACGGCCTGAACATGCCGTACCTGTCGAAGAACACCAGCAACATCATTCCGTACTACGAGCATGGCCCGTGGTCGGCGCGCGTGGTCTATAGCTGGCGCTCGCCGTACTTCACCCAGGTCGGGCGCCTGAACTCGGATGTGTTCTCCGATCAATACAAGGAGCTGGACTTCACCGTCGGCTACCAGGTCAACCAGTGGATGGGCGTGACCATGAGCGCCACCAACCTGCTCGACTCCACCTACTACTGGTACAACGGCGTGAAGTACGCGCCGATCGGCCAGTACAAGAACGGCCGTACTTTCGCGGTGGGGGTCAACTTCAAGCTGTAAGGCAACACTTTGCGCGCGGGGCCGGCCACGGCGGGATCGATCTCCCCTCCGTCGCGGCCGGCCCCTTTTTTATTCCGGTGCCCGCGTCCCGTGGATGATCCGGAGTGTGCGCGCCACAGCATTTTCAGCCGGAACCCCGGGTAAAAGCCGGGTCCGCGTGGTCGGTTCGCCGGCTTGCCGCTATGATCTTGCGCTTCACCTCGGCCCGGGGCGGGCCATGAGGCGCGGGCGCGTTTCCGTCGGCTCGGAACGCGGGACAGGCATGCAGGGAGACGCAGCTATGGAAGGTCTGACCCATAGAGACATGGAAGTGCTCGGCCATTACGCCCGCCAGGGCAATCGCGAGCGCTACTGGAACTGCCTGGCCCAGCACCACGGTGCCGACGGCTATGGCCTGCTTGCGCTGGGCGCGGTGCGCAACGACAGCACGCCGGGCGCCGTCGCCAACCTCTACGCGCAGAACTACGCCTACAGCCGCAACCACACCATCCTGAGCGAACGCGGCTGGGAGGAATTCGGCCAGGACCTGGTGCGCGTCGACTATGCGCGCCGCGCCGCGCACTTCAACGGCGGCGCGCCGGAACTGGCGCTCAACCTGCCGGTGAAGGACGTGCAGGCCACTTATACGGAAGCGTTCGCGCGCAAGCGCATCGATGCGGACGCCTGGACGCCCAACCGCCTGCTCGACGCCGCCCGCCGCCATGGCGGCGAGGCCGCCACGGAAAGCGCCTGGCACAGCATGCTCGAAGGCGGCCGCCTCGGCGCCTGGCGCGGCCATGACACCTTCACCGCCGTGGTCGCGGCCTATGGCGACGACGAGATGCGCCGCGCCGAGTACGTCAAGGACATGGGCGTGGCCTACGCCGATGCAACGCGGGCGGCGCCGCAGGTCGATCCCGATACGATCCATCGCGGCCGCGACCGCTATGCCTTCGATCCGCAAGGCAGGCAGTGGTTGCACGAGCTTGCCGGTGCGGTGACCGATCCCAAGGAACGCGCGGAGCTGGACGATGCCCGCCAGGTGCGGCTGGAGCGCGCGCAGAAAGCGCACGAAATCCATCCGGCCGATCGGTTCCGCGAACTGGCCCGGAGCCCGTTCGCGCTCGCCGACCGCGCGCAGCCCGCGCCGGCCGCGCATGACCCCGTCGCCGCCGGGCTGGCCGCTCGCGATATCGCACCCGCGCTCTACGACGAATTGAAACAGCACCTGCCGGCGCATCTGCCCGAAGACCGCCTCGCGCAGATCACGCTCGCCGCGAAGGAAGGCGGCATCAAGGCCGGCCAGATCCGCACGGTGCTGGTGGAACAGGACACCGTCTACGTCGCCGGCCGCGTTCCCGGCATGCTCGGCCAGGTCGACCTCAGCAGACCCGCGCCGCCGCTGCACGACAGCCTGCAGCGTTCCGCGGCGCTGGATCAGCAGCAGCATGGGCAGGCCGCGCAGCAGGGACCGAAGCTGGGCTGAAGGCGGCTGATCCGCGGGGCGGCATCGGCGCTGCGCTAAAGTTCCGCCCTTTCCGGCGCCGCGCGGTGCGGCCCGGCCGAGGCGGGACACCGATGCGCACAAAGCGATTCACCCTGGTCGAGGTCTTTTCCAGCGAGCCTTTTCGCGGCAACCCCGTCGCCATCGTGCACGACGCCGATGGCATGTCGGATGAGGACATGCTCGCGCTGGCGCGCTGGACCAACCTCAGCGAAACCTGTTTTCTGCTGCCCCCGGACGATCCGCGCGCCGACTATCGCCTGCGTATTTTCTCCACGCTGCGCGAAATGCCGTTCGCCGGTCATCCCACTCTCGGCGCCTGCCATGCCTGGCTGGCGGCTGGCGGCGTACGGCATGGCGAGGATGTGGTGCAGTCCTGCGCCGTGGGCCTGGTCCGGGTGCGCGCCGAGCGCGCACAGCTGGCGTTCCAGGCGCCGCCGTTGCTGCGCGATGGACCGGTGGAGGAGCCGCTGCTGTCCGCCGTCCTTGCCGGCTTCGGCCTGCGCCGCGACGAAGTGCGGCAGGCTCGTTGGGTCGACAACGGGGCGGGCTGGCTGGCGCTGATGCTGGACGAGCGCGAACGCCTGCTTGGCTTGGCGCCCGATCTGTCCGGCCTGCACGGAGTGCCCATCGGCATCTTCGCGCCCTGGCCCGGCGGCGATGCCTTGTTCGAAGTGCGCGCGTTTATCGGCGGCGACGCGGTGCCGGAAGATCCCGCCACCGGCAGCCTCAATGCCGGCCTCGCACGATGGCTGCTGGACGCAGGCATGGCGCCGCCGGCTTTCGTGATCGCGCAAGGCACGGCGATCGGACGCGCCGGCCGCATCCACGTGCGCAGTGATGGCGACGACGTATGGATCGGCGGCGCCTGCGTGACGCGCGTGGAAGGGCAGTTGTCGCTCTAAACGGAAGCGCCATCCAGCGGCATCGCCCAGGCGATCAGCTTCCACGGACCGTGCCGGTCCTTGCGCAGCAGCCGCGGCCGGTTGCGCAAAGTGAAACACGGTGGCGACCGCGAGGTTCCTTCCCATCGGCCGGGCGAGCGTTCATGCTGTTGGCTTGTCCGTCCGCGCAAGGTCGCAAGGGGAAGCTTTATGAGCCAGCCCATTCGGGTGCTTCTGCAGACCACCATCCCGACGGCCGAGGATGATTGGCATATCGGGCGCTTCTCGTTGCTGGCGCAGACGCTGGCCTCGGCACGCGGCGCGGATGGCTCGCCGCTGTTCGAGGTCACCGCGCGCGACCGCGGCCCGGTCGGCCAGCCCGATCCCGTGCTGTCCACGCTGGACAGCTCCGACGTCGACCAGCTTTGGCTGTTTGCGGTGGACGTGGGCGACGGTCTGCACGAAGCGGACTGCGAAGCCATCAGCCGCTTCCGCCGCCGCGGCAGTGGCGTGCTGGTGGCGCGCGATCATATGGATCTGGGCTGTTCGATCTGTTCGCTGGCTGGCGTCGGCGCCGCCAACCATTTCCATACGCACAACCTCGATCCGAATCCCGCGCGCCGGCAGATCGACGATCGCGAGACCAGCTACATCCTGTGGCCGAATTTCCATTCCGGCGCCAATGGCGATTGGCAAAGCATCGTCGCCGTGGGCGAGCCGCATCCGGTGCTGCACGATCCCGACGAAGCTGGCGGCGTGCTCGCGTATCTGCCGGCGCATCCGCACGAAGGCGCGGTGACCGCGCCGCCGGACGATCCCAGCGCGCGCGTGATTGCGCAGGGCCGCAGCAAGGCTACCGGGCAGATGTTCAACCTCGCCGTGGCCTTCGAATCCAGCGGGCAGGGCGGCCGCGCCATCGCGCAGTCCACCTTCCATCACTTCGCGGATTACAACTGGGATCCGCGCCAGGGCAGCCCGAGCTTTGTCAGCGAGACGCCCGGCGACGCGATCCAGCGGCATCCGCATGCGCTGGAAGCCACGCGCCGCTATGTGCGCAATGTGGCCTTGTGGCTGGCCGGCCGCGATGTGGCGGTGGCCTGATGGATTTTCGCGACGACGATCTGAGCCATTACGCCGCGCATGGCACGCCGCCGTTGCCGAAGCCGGTGCGTGAGTTGCGCGTTGAACATGCGAGTGCGTCGATCTGGTGCGGCGTGTATGGCGAAGGCGAACCGGTGCTCCTGCTGCATGGCGCTTTCAACCAGTCGGCCGACTGGAGCCGGCAGATCGTTGCGCTTACCGAGGCCGGCTACTGCGCGATAGCCATCGACAACCGCGGCCGCGGACGCAGCACGCTCGGTACGGAGCCGCTGAGCTATGCGCTGGGTGCGCGAGAAGTGTTTGCGGTGATGGACGCACTGGGTTTGCCGGCGGCTTCGATCGTCGGCTGGAGCGACGGATCCATCATCGGCCTGACCATGGCCATGCAGCATCCGGAGCGCGTACTTCGCGTATTCGCATTCGGCACGGTGATGCATCTGGATGGCCTGACGCCGCTGGATATGGATGACCCGGTGCTGTCGCGCATGTTCCAGCGAGTGAAAGTCGATCACGCGCGCTTTTCGCCGGAGGCGGAGCGGTTCGACGAGATTGCGCAGGCGGTCGACCAGATGACGGGGTCGCAGCCGACTTACAGCGATGCCGAACTGGCCGCGATTCGTGTGCCGGTGGCAGTCGTGGCGGGTGAGCGCGATGAATTCATTGCGCGGGAACATACGGAGCATTTGCGCCGGGTCATCCCCGATGCAAGGCAGATCATCCTGCCGGAAACGAGCCATTTCGCGCTGCTGCAGCGGCCTGGCGAGTTCAATCAGGCCATGCTCGATTTCCTTGGTGGGTGATGCGCCTTCCTGTGTGCAATGCCATGCGCCGATACATGCCCATGATGCTGGGGGCAATGCTTGCCGGCTTATTTGCCTTCGAAGCGTCGGCTCAATCCCATTCTTCAACCGATGCGGACAGGTCCTGCGACAGCGTTTGCCGGCAGGCAAGGATGCAGGCGCTTTTCGACCAGGCAGCGAAAGACGATATCGCCAGCCGTCCCAAGCCCAGCGCAGCCACCGAATGTTCGATCTTCAATGGGCACGACCACATCGATCCACTGATCGACGTGTGCGCAAAGCTGAAGTACGTAAGGTCGCTGCCTGCCGGCACCAGGACGCGCTTCAGCTGCCCATCGGACGATCGCAGCTTGTTGGGCGTAAAGCTGGATCGCATTCGATCCTTGTGGGGAGAGCCCGATTTTGTCGATGACGGGCACAGTCAGACCAGTTCGCGTCCGGGACCCCATTGGATGTATCTCATCGGAAGCCCGGTGCCGCTGGCCTTCGGTGGAGGCTTTCCCGAGTTGTCGCTTTATTTCGATGGCGGCGGCGTTGTCACGGATGTCACCTGCTTTTATTCGAGGTGACAGGTCCTGCAACGATAAGGGCGCCTCTCGGCGCCCTCGCTGTAAGGCTCGCATGGTGAATACCTAGTCCGCCACAAACCCGATCGTCGCATGCGTCCCATCACAGAACGGCTTGTTCTTGCTGCCGCCGCAACGGCACAGGAACGTGCTGGTCACCCGCGCCACCATCCTGCCGGTGCCGCTGACGATCTCCAGATTGCCGCGCACCTTCAACGGTCCGTTCGGCTGCGGGTCCACCTGCAAGGGTCCGTTGCGCACTGCAAGCATGTCCGTCGCCTTGCCCGTGGGCGGTTCGCCGCTTGCCGTAAAACCCACATCGTGATGCGAGCCATCGCAGAACGGCTTGTTCTTCGACGCGCCGCAACGGCACAGCGTGGCGCGATACCCGGCAGGCACGCCGTTCAGATACAGCTCGCCGCGGAACGCATACGGCCCCGCTTCGCGCGTGCCGGCCAGATTCACCGGCGGCGCCGTTTCGTCGGGCCGGCCATCGCGGCGGCGATATTGGATCGCGCCGGAAGGGCAGGCGTGGGCGATGTCGGCGAGGCGTTCCACGTCCATGGTGTCCGGATGGATCCAGGGGCCCTGCACATTGGCGAGGAATACCGTGGGGGCGCCGGTCACGCAGAAGCGGGCGTGGATGCAACGCTTGGTTTCGAACAGCAGCGTGAGCTTCTCGCCGTCGACGCGCTCGATGCCGTCTTCCGTAGTAGCCGCGGGCGCAGGCTGCGCCGGCGCTGCGGCGACAGCCGGTGACGGTGCGCTCGCAATGCTCGCAGCGCGATGCAGATCGAAACCTTGCGTCGCGCTCTGCGTCAGCCGCGCCAGCCAGGTTGCTGTCGCCGCCGTGCGCGCATCGCCTTGCTCGTTCAGGCGCTCCGCGGCCTCCGTCAACTGCTGCAGGCGCTCGATAAAGTAACGCCGTGCGCCTGGTCCCGGCGGAAACGCCGACGCGTCGCGCAAGGCGATAAACGACAGGCCCGCGTGGCATTGCGGATTGGACGGTCCCGCCGGCAGGCGCGCGGCGCGTTCGGCCAGCGGCGCGATCGCGTGCATCAGGCCCACCGCCAGGTCTACCGACAGCGCCTTGTCCGGATCCGGCGACGGCACCGCATAGGCATAGCCGAGCAGCCGCAGCATCAGGCCGTACGCGGCATTGCCCAGGTCGACGGTGGCGATGGCGCGCGCATCCTCGATCCACACCCGGCCTTCCGGACGCGGCGGGCGCCGCATCACCGGATTGGTCGCGGCGGGGAAGGCCGGTGTAAACGCGGGATCCTCGGCCAGCAGCGCCTGGTATTCGGTGCGGATCGCGGCGAATTTCCGGTAATGCGAGTCTTCGACATTTTCCAGCGCGCCTTCGCCCTGGGTGACGATGGCGTCGAACGCAGCCAGAGCCGTCTTCAGGCAGATCACGCGCTTGCAGCCGGGCAGGTTGGCGTCGGCATCGGTCAGCTGCAATTCCGGCGTGCCGCACAGCGCGCCGGATTCGCCATAGGTCTCGACCATCCGGCGCAGGCCTTCGCCCAGCTTCTCGTAGAACTGGCCGACGGTGTCGTAGTCCACGCCCATCGGCGTGAGGCGAGGGCCGTCGGCGCCGCGCACGAAGCTGCGGTCCGAGGTGAAGCCTTCGCCATCCGGCTCGTCCGAACCGGCGGGGCGTTCCAGATAGATGAAATGCTGCAGCGTGGCCACGTTGAACGGCGCCAGCTTGACCACCACGCCGGCCGGCAGCAGGCCGGGATCGAGCGGGAAGTTGAAGCGGCCGATGCGCGGCGCGCCGCCCAGCGCCACGGTGATATTCCACACCGCCACCAGATGGCCCATCTCCTCGGTCGCCACCTGCAGGATGGCGCGCCGCCAGCGCGATACCGCCTCCAGTTGCGGTGGCGTCAGGCCCTCGTCGACCGAGGTCTTGAGCGAGAACGCGGCGTAGAGATACGTACACATCAGGCAGTGTTCGAGCTCCGCCGCCTCGTACAAGGCATGCAGCGCCTGTTCGCGGGTGGGCGCGGAGAGATGCGGGTGATGGCTGGCCATGGGCTGGCTTCCCGGATGAGCTTGTTGTGGGGAGGTCGAAGGTACTCCGCCGCGCACGATAGCGCGGTGCGGCCATCATCTGGAAGCGGCGCAAGTCACTCCGCCAAGCCGGCGAACAGGGAGGGGAGGGCAAATGACGCTCCGCGTCAAGGCAGCGCGCGCGGGCCGGCCTCACTACAATGCGCCCCCTTTGCCATTCCGGAAGACCAGCGATGACGGACATTGTCGTCAACGAGGAACTCAAGGCCTATATCGACCCCATGACGCCCGACGAATACGAGGCGCTGGAGCGCAGCATCCTCGCCGAAGGCTGCCGCGACGCGCTGGTGCTGTGGGGCAACATTCTTGTCGACGGCCATCATCGCTACAGCGTCTGCCGCAAGCACGAGTTGCCGTTCCAGACCATGCAGAACACGCGCTTCCAGTCGATGGAAGACGTGCATCTGTGGATGATCGAGCAGCACCTGGGCCGGCGCAGCGTGTCGCCGTTTCAGCGCGGCGTGCTGGCCTTGCGCAAGCGCGAGATCCTGGCGGCGCGACGGGGACGGCTGAAGGAAGTCGAGGAAGAGACGCCGCCTTTCGAAGTGGATGCCGCCCCGGAAACGCCCGCCGAGCTTGTTGCAGCGCCCACGGCGGTCGCCGGACCCGTGCCCAGCCGGGAGGAGCTGGCCCGCGAGGCACGCCTCAGCCACAGTCAGGTCGGCCTGATCGAGAAGATCCAGAAGCAGGCCACCGAGGAAGTGGTAGCCGCGGTGAAGTCCGGCGTGCTGTCGATCAATGCCGCCGCCGCTGTGGCCAGCTTGCCGGCAGAGGAGCAGCGCGCAGCCGCCGAGGCGGGCGGCAAGGAATTGAAGGATGCGGCCAAGCGCGTGCGCGAGGCGAAGCGCAAGCCGCGCCAGAAGGAGCGCGGCGAAGGCGAAGCCAGTGGCGAACCGATGGCGCAGGGTGAACACGAGGAGCTGCTGGCGCTGCGGCAACGGGTGATGGAGTTGACGGCCGAGAACGAGGAACTGCGCCGGCAACTGGCGGAATTGCAGGGCTGAGGCGGGATGCCATGAGGCATGCTGCGCGGGTGGTCCTTGGGGGTTTAGGCTTCCAGGGCCGATCGGCAGGCGGTTGCCAATGGTCAGTCGATCCCATCGACACGGAGCCTTCCATGTTCAAGTCCAGTCGTTCGCGTCTTGCCCTGTTGCTCGCCCCTTTGTTCGCCTGCGCGGTGGCGCAGGCCGCAACGCCGCCATCCATCCCGCAAGGCGATGCGCTGGTGCGCACGGTCAATGAGCTCGACAAGAAAGTCTTCGACGCCTACAACAACTGCGATATGAAGACCTTCGGCGATTTCTTCAGCGCCGATGTCGAGTTCTATCACGACAACGGCGGCCTGATGCTCGGCCGCGAGCCGATAGTCGAAGCCACCCGCCGCAATATCTGCCACAAGGTGCGCCGCGAGCTGGTCGGTACGCTGGAGGTGTATCCGATCAAGGATTACGGCGCGATCGAGACGGGCACGCATCGCTTCTGCCAGATCGGCACGAAGACCTGCCAGGGCGAAGGCAAATTCCTGCATATCTGGCGCTACCAGGACGGCAAGTGGCAACTGACGCGTGTGGTGAGCTACGACCATCACAGCATCGAGAACGCCGGCAAATAAGCGGACTGCCCTGGCTGAACGGTAACCACCGCGGCATTCCCTGCGGCCTTTGAGCGCCGGCCGCTCAAAGGCGCCTTCACACTATGCTGTGCGGGCATCGTCGATCGAGCATCGTCGATGAGCAGGGGGACCGGGCTGGTGACCGAAGGGTGATCCCATGAGATTTTCCGGCGTAGGTGGAGGGCTGCTCGCGCTGCTCGCCCTGCTGTTCGTAGGGCTGATCGTGGCCGTGGCGTTCTATACGGAAGCCGTCGAGCCCAAGGAGTTGGCAACCTGGACGTTCCCGTTCCTCGGCACACTGCTGGGCGCGATCCTCGCCTTCAAATACCAGGGCATCAACGAAGCCATGCGGCGCGAGGAGCTGCGCGTCGGCGCGATCAACCGCGCCATCCTGGTGCTGGCGTCGCAGGCGCATTATCTGTCCACCGTGCAGGCCGAGCTGTCCAAGGGCAAGGACAGCTGGCACCAGATCTCCAACCTCCGCGCTTTTCCCAGTCCGCCCAGCAGCCATGCGCGCCAGCGCGCGGAAGACCTGACCTTTCTGGTGGAGCGTGGCGATGCCAGCCTGGTGGTGGAAGTCGAAGCCTCGCAGCGGCGTTATGACGACTGCCTGCTGCATCTGAATATCCGCAACGACCTGCTGTTCGAAGTGGTGCATCCGATGGCCTCGCGCGCGGGCATCATGGGCAAGCCGATCACCATGGAGCAGTTCAAGCAGGCGCTGGGCGACATGCATTTCGCGCGCTGGGAGACCGCGGCGACCAACGTCTACCAGGCCATTCCCGCCACGCTGGAGGCGATGCCCAAGGTGGTGGCGAAGCTGCGCGATGCTGGAGCGAAGTGGTTTCCGCGGCGGAAGTTCATCGAGCGGATTGATATTCCGGTGAGCTAGGCGCGAACGAGGTCCGCGCCTTTTCATCTGTACCGGCCAGACACAGGTCCTTGGGTTGCCATGCCGGACGGCGGATGACCACCGGTTGCGCGGCGTCGTGCAGGATCAGCACCAGCGCCCGCCGCGTTCCGCCACCGGCGCCATAAAGTTTCATCGGCACGCCGCCGGCCACCACGCCGCCTTCGCCCGCATTCAAGGACTGCGTGCCGTCCGGCGTTTCCAGGCATTGCGCACCTTCGATGACGTAGAAGGCTTCCGGGCCGGCGTGGGTATGCGGCAGCGAATCCATATTGGCATCCGTCGTGGCGACCATGTAGGTCGCGGTCTGCATGCCTTTAGTCAGCGGCGTGAACGGACCGACGGTGGCAACATGCCGGCCACCCTGCGGACGCCAGCTTTCTTCCGCAATGGTCAGCAGCCAGACCTGCCCATAAGCCTCGATCACGCTGCCGTTGGTGCCACGGGCAGTGCGGGCGGCCTTGACGTCGGCGAATGTATCCAGATGCCAGTACAGCGGATCGGCGGGCGGATCGGCCATGCGCTCCTGCGCCACGATATAGCAGCCGATCTCACCCGCCTGGTGCGTGCCTTGCGGTTGGCAACCGCCAGGCACGGTGGAGCGGTGATCGTGCTGCGCCATGCAAGGTACAGAGCAGAGGCCCGCGAGGGCGAACAACGCAGGCCAGAGACTCCGCAGCATGGGGCGCACTCCTTGCGTGATACGAAACGCATCGATGCTAGCCGGCGACCGCAAGCTGCGGTATCCGCCGAATGGCCAGCTCGGCGCGGCCTTCGGCGAGGTGGATTTCGTCATCTTTCCAGCGCGATGGTGCACTTCTCGACGGCATCGCCAAGCACACTCTCGAGGAACGCAATCACCGCATTCCCCTGGTCGCTGCTGCCTAGCTCATAGGCTGTTTTGCCATAAGGCGAAATGGGCGTTCGAAAGAACCACTCCCAGATCGCCTCACGATCAGGCTCGATCCGTTCCGCCAGAGCAAGGATGTGGAGCAGGAGACTGTTGCTCATCGTTGTTCTCCGCGGCCCGTGGTCAGGCCGATCAGGTCTCCATCAACCCAGCCGCATCGATAGCTCGACATCGTCCGCGAACGGCACGGACAGATAGCCGCTCGCCGGGGCGCGCACGCGCTCCAGGTACTCGGGACTGTAGTCCGCGTTGTCCGCGACAATCAGTGCGCCGGGACGCAGGCGGCTTTCCAGCAGAGCAAGCACTTCCGGATAGAGCGCTTTCGCGCCATCGAGCAGCACCAGGTCGATCGATTCGGGGAGATCGACGCTCAGCGTCTTCAGCGCATCGCCTTCGCGAATTTCCACCAGGTCGAGCACGCCGCCCGCCTTCAGATGCTCGCGCGCCTGCGCCACCTTGGACGGTTCGAACTCCGTGGTGATCAGGCGGCCGCCGCCGTTGTCGCGCAGGGCCGCAGCCAGATGCAGGGTGGAAATGCCGAACGAGGTGCCGAACTCCACGATCGTCTTCGCATGGCAGCCGCGCGCCAGCATGTAGAGCAGTTGGGCCGTTTCGCGCGAGACCGGAAGCCACATGTCCTTCAGGCGCTCATAAAAATCCAGATACTCGGTCTTGCTTTGCATCAGCCTGGACAGCTCGTCGCGCGGGAAGTCGGACCAGGAGGGGCTGGTCGCCGCCTTGGCCTGCACGAACAGGCGCTCCAGCAGCGGGGCGAGCGGGGCAGTGGTAAGCGTGGTCATGCGATGTTCTCCGGTACTTGTACGTGGATTGCGGTGCCGGATTAGAATGCGATTAATTCGTCAGGTTTCCTATTCGCATTGCCGGAGCGCCCATGAGCGAACGTCAAAGTCTCAAGATTTCCTCGCGAAAACTGCCCAAACAGGCTCGCTCGACAGATCTCGTCGCTGCGATTCTTGAAGCGGCTGCTCAGGTTTTGGCTAAGGAAGGCGCGCATCGTTTCACCACGGCGCGGGTGGCGGAGAAGGCCGGCGTCAGCATCGGCTCGCTTTACCAATACTTCCCGAACAAGGCAGCGATCCTGTTTCGCTTGCAAAGCGACGAGTGGCAGCAGACCACGGGCTTGCTGCATGAAATCCTGCAGGACAAGAGCAAAGCGCCGCTTGATCGCCTGCGTGCGCTGATCCATGCCTTTCTCCATTCCGAGTGCGAAGAGGCGGCGATGCGCGTGGCGTTGAGCGATGCCGCGCCGCTTTACCGCGATGCGCCGGAGGCGAAGGAAGTGAAAGCTTCCGGGGAGAAGGCCATGCAGGCTTTCATGCGGGAGGTCTTGCCCAAGGCGGCGAAGGCGAAGCGGGAGATCGCGGGGGAATTGGTGAAGGCGACGATGAGTGCGGTGGGGAAGGAGTTTTCGGAGAGTCCGCGCACGGAGAGCGAGATCAAAGCTTATGCAGATGCGATGGCTGACATGTTTTGCGCCTACCTTAAGCAGCTTGGAGCGGGTTCGTCCTAGGTTCTCAAGCGCGATGCACCGCCAAGGCGCGGGCGATGACACGATGTGGCATCTCGTCTCATGGTATGAGCCGACCGCCCTGGACGATCCCGGACACCCCGCCAACGCGGGCCCTCGCTAGGACGCAACCCATGATCAACACCCTGGCTGTCGCCGGTTATCGGTCCCTGCGCTCCCTCACCATTCCGCTGGGCCAGCTCAACCTCATCACCGGCGCCAACGGCAGCGGCAAGTCCAACTTGTACCGCGCGCTGCGCTTGCTGGCGGAAACCGCACATGGCGGCGTGGTGAGCGCGCTGGCGCGCGAAGGGGGATTGTCATCCACGTTATGGGCGGGGCCGGAGAAGATTTCGCGCCGCATGGAACTCGGCGAAGTACCCATCCAGGGCGGACCGCGCCATGAGCCGGTCGCGCTCAAGCTGGGTTTTGCAGGCGACGAATTCGGTTACGCCATCGATCTGGGTTTGCCGCCGCCGCCCAGTACTTCACCGCCACCCGAAGTTCCAACCGCCTTCCAACTCGATCCCCAGATCAAGCGCGAAGCGATCTGGGCTGGTCCGTTCCTGCGTCCGGCCAACCTGCTGGTCGACCGCCGCGGCGCCATGGCCCGCGTCAGGGAAGGCCGCAACTGGCGTGTGATCGCCGAGCATCTGAATGCCTTTGAGAGCCTGTTCACCCAGCTTGCCGACCCGGTGCGCACGCCGGAGGCCATGGTGCTGCGCGAATCGATACGCAGCTGGCGCTTCTACGATCACTTCCGCTCCGATCGCGATGCACCCGCGCGGCTGGCGCCATTGGGCACGCTCACGCCGGTACTCAGCCACGACGGCGCCGATCTCGCCGCCGCCTGGCAGACCATCGTCGAGATCGGCGATCCGCAGGCGTTGCGCGCCGCGGTGGAGGATGCCTTTCCAGGCGCCTCCGTGCGCGTCGACACCAGCGATGGCCGCTTCAACCTCCTGTTCACCCAGCACGGCCTGCTGCGCCCGCTCTCCGCCGCCGAACTCTCCGACGGCACGCTGCGCTACCTGCTATGGATCGCCGCTCTGCACACCCCGCGGCCGCCGCCGCTGATGGTGCTGAACGAGCCCGAGACCAGCCTGCATCCGGACCTGCTCCCAGCGCTGGCCCGCTTGATCGTGCAGGCTTCGAAGCGGAGCCAGGTATGGGTGGTATCGCACGCGGGGAGGTTGATTGCGGCCTTGGAAGAGGCTGCGGGGTGCCAGGTGGTGGCGTTGGAGAAAAGCTTGAGTCAGACGCGGGTGGTGGGGTTGCGGGAGCTGGATGAGCCGGCGTGGTATTGGCCGGAGAGGTAGGGGCGCTTTGATCCTTGCGGTCCTTGATCAAGCTGCAGCAGGCGGAAATGGCACAATCCTGGGCCGCTTCTTGCGCCGCGCCTCCCACAGGTCGAACTGAGCCTGCATGGTCGTCCACATCTCGGCGCTGGTGCCCAGGGCCGCTTCGAGACGCAAGGCCATGTCAGCGGATATCCCATTCCTGCCGTTGAGGATGCGCGATAGCGACACTCGAGTGATGCCAAGGCGCTCCGCGGCCTCCGTTACTGAAAGATCGCCGAGGTACTCGCGCAGTACTTCGCCGGGGTGAGCGGGGTTGTGCATGCGGGTCATGACTTTTCCTCAGTGATAGTCCTGATAGTCCACCAGGATGGCGTCCTTGCCTTCGAAAGCGAAGGTGAGCCGCCAGTTGCCGTTGACCTTGACCGACCAGAGTCCAGCAAGATTGCCCTTCAACGGATGAAGCTCCCAGCCGGGCGCAACCATGTCGGATGGTGCGACGGCGGCGTCAAGCGCCGTAAGCAGGATGCGCAGGCGAGCCCGATGATGGGTCTGGATGCCTGCGATCGAGCCGGTCTCATAGAACTTTCTCACGCCCTTGTGCCGAAAACTCTTGATCATCTGTCCTTGCCCAGTTTCTGGTTGAACCCGCGCACGACTGCTTTCTGGCTTCAAGCAATCGCGCCAACGAACTGGCGAACACGGGATAGACGATCGATTTCAACTGTATATCATTGGTATACATCGATCAACGTCGCTTCGTCTGCAAGTTTTGCAAACTCAGTCGGTCTCTCCATGCGGGCCTACACAGAAAAGGCGTTCCCCTACATGGCGAGACGGTTTACTGGAAGCGATGGTTTTCGCCGTCCGGATTACCGTTGCTGGTGGTGTCAGGCGAGGAGACCTGGTTCTGGCTGGAAAGGCGGGTGCTTTGATCGATGATGCGCTGGTCGCGCTATCAGGCGCCCGCAGCACTTGCCATATAAGGGTTTTGAAAGCGTACTTCAGCGAAAACTTGTGTTTACGTTCACGCCGGGCCCCCCTGCCACACCTTGAGGAGATGCCAGGAAAACGACCGCCTGCGCCACCGCTCATGCGATGATGTCGCATGACTTCCTTCACCACACTCCCCCTCAAGCCCGCCTTGCTCGCCAGCGTCGAAGCCCTCGGCTACGACGAGATGACCCCCATCCAGGCGCAAAGCCTTCCCCCCATGCTGGAGGGGCGCGATGTCATCGCCCAGGCGCAGACGGGCAGCGGCAAGACGGCGGCGTTCGGCCTGAGCCTGCTGCAGTCGCTGAGCGTGGAGACGACCCGCCTGCAGGCGCTGGTGCTGTGCCCGACGCGCGAGCTGGCTGACCAGGTGAGCAAGGCCATCCGCAAGCTCGCCTCGAATATCCCCAATGTGAAGCTGCTGACCCTGTGCGGCGGCATGCCGCTGGGACCGCAGCTGGCTTCGCTGACGCACGATCCGCACATCGTGGTTGGCACGCCGGGCCGCGTGCAGGAACACCTCAAGCGCGGCAGCCTGCATGGCGGTGGCATCCAGGTGCTGGTGCTGGACGAGGCCGACCGCATGCTGGACATGGGCTTCAGCGATGCCATCGACGATATCGTCGGGCGCATCGCCAAGCACCATCAGACGCTGTTGTTCTCGGCCACCTATCCGGACGGCATCCGCGAAGTGAGCCGCCGGCTGCAGCGCGATCCGATCGAGATCACGGTGGAGGCGCCGGCCGATACCAGGCCGGCCATCGAGCAGCGCTTCGTCGAAGTTGACCCGGCGCGCAAGCTCGATGCGCTGGCGCAGTTGCTTACGGGCGAACGCGGCCAGCATGCCCTGGTGTTCTGCAATATGCGCCGCGACGTGGACGCCGTGGCGCAGGAGCTGGATCAGCGCGGTTTTTCCGCGCTCGCCTTGCACGGCGACATGGAGCAGCGCGACCGCGACGAAGTGCTGGTGCAATTCGCCAATCGCAGCTGCGCCGTGCTGGTGGCTACCGACGTGGCGGCCCGCGGGCTCGACATCACCGCCTTGCCGCTGGTGGTGAGCTACGACATCGCCCACGATCCCGACACCCATACCCACCGCATCGGCCGCACCGGCCGGGCTGGACAGACCGGCCTGGCGATTACGCTGTGCACGCCCCGCGAAAAGCCGAAGGCCGACAATATCGAGCAGGTCCTCGGCGAGCCGTTGCCATGGCAGCCGCTCAAGCTGTCGCCCCCGCGCGGCAAGACGCTGAACCTGGCGCCGATGAAGACGCTGGTGATCGACGCGGGGCGGCAGGACAAGCTCCGTCCCGGCGATATTCTCGGCGCGCTCACTGGCGATGCTGGCTTGAAGGCTGATGACGTCGGCAAGATCGACGTGTTTGCCACCCGGGCTTACGTTGCGGTGAGTCGCGCCTTGGCGAGCAAGGCGCTCGAGCGCCTGCGTGCGGGCAAGATCAAGGGGCGCAACTTTCGGGTGCGGACGTTGGGTTGATGTGGCAGGGCAGTAGCTTCGACGCGGCTTGAATCCGGTTCTTGGCGCTCCGAAAGGATCGCCATTGAGCATCACGGCGTCGATCGCGATCCGGGAAATGATGTTCGACAGCGCTCCGCCGGGCCGGGAGTTCGGCGAGTTCGTGCGCATTGGCCTGTATATCGACCGGGTGCTTTTCGCCTGCTACCTTCCGCTGGCGGCCGTGCTTCTCTATTTGGCGCAGTGATAAGAGCGCTTTTCGAGCTTACCCCGTAGACTCCCCAGCCATCCTTTCCAGCGGTGAGAGCGCCATGAAGACCTTCGTCCTCGCGGTTCTGGTTACGCTGCTTGCCGCATGCGCGTCGCCACCCGAACGCTCCAAGCCCTCGGGTGCGGCCCAGATGGCCAATCCAGCCTCGGTCTATTGCCAGCAGCTCGGTGGAAAACTGGAGATAGCCAAAGGCAAGGATGGTGGCGAAGTGGGCTATTGCACCTTGCCGGGTGGCGAGCGGATCGAGGAGTGGGAGCTCTTCCGCCGGGATCATAAGTAGTTCGCAGCTTTTCAAGCTGGGCCTCGCATATAGCAAAGACGTACCGTCACCTCATAACGGACTCTCCATGCAAACCAACGACTCGCTGCATCGCGGCCTCCAGGAACGCCATATCCGCCTTATGGCGCTGGGTTCGGCCATCGGCGTGGGCCTGTTCCTGGGCTCGGCCAACGCCATCAGGCTGGCCGGCCCGGCCATCCTGCTGTCCTACGTCTTGGGCGGACTGGCGATCTTCATCATCATGCGCGCGCTGGGCGAGATGGCGGTGCAGAACCCGGTGGCCGGGTCCTTCAGCCGCTATGCGCAGGATTATCTCGGGCCACTGCCGGGGTACCTCACGGGGTGGAATTACTGGTTCATGTGGCTGATGACCTGTATCGCGGAAATCACCGCGGTCGGCGTCTATATGGGCGTGTGGTTTCCGGACGTGCCGCAGTGGATCTGGGCGTTGGCAGCGCTGGTCACCATGGGCGCGGTCAATCTGGCGGCGGTCAAGGCCTACGGCGAGTTCGAGTTCTGGTTCGCCATGATCAAGGTGGTGACCATCGTGCTGATGATCCTGGGCGGCGGCGCGATGATCGTGTTTGGCCTCGGCAACCAGGGTGTGCCGACGGGCATCAGCAATCTGTGGACGCATGGCGGCTTCATGCCCAATGGCGCCAAGGGCATGCTGATGGCGCTGCAGATGGTGATGTTCGCCTACCTCGGTGTAGAGATGATCGGCCTGACCGCGGGCGAGGCTGACAACCCGAAGAAGTCGATTCCCGACGCGATCAACTCGGTGTTCTGGCGCATCCTGATCTTCTACGTCGGCGCGCTGTTCGTGATCCTGTCGATCTATCCCTGGAACGAACTGGGCACGCATGGCAGCCCGTTCGTGATGACCTTCGAGAAGCTGGGCATCAAGTCGGCCGCGGGCATCATCAACTTCGTGGTGCTCACCGCTGCGCTGTCGTCCTGTAACGGCGGCATCTACAGCACCGGCCGCATGGTCTACAACCTGGCCCAGCAAGGGCAGGCGCCGCGCACGTTTGCGGTGACATCGGGCAGCGGCATTCCGCATCGCGCGATCCTGCTTTCGCTGGTCGCCTTGCTGTTCGGCGTGCTGCTCAACTATCTGGTGCCGGCGCAGGTGTTCGTCTGGGTCACCTCGGCGGCGACCTTCGGCGCGATCTGGACCTGGGCCATCGTGCTGATCACCCAGATGAAGTACCGGCGCAGCCTCAGCGACGCGGCACGCGAGCAGCTGGTGTTCCGCATGCCGTTCTTCCCTTACGCCTCCTACCTGGCGCTGGCCTTCCTGGCGCTGGTCATCGGCCTGATGGCGTACTTTCCCGACACCCGGGTGGCCTTGATCGTCGGGCCGCTGTGGCTGGTGTCGTTGACGGTGCTTTATTACGTGTTTGGGCTGGGCCGCAAAGCGATTGGGTAGAAGGCTGCTGACAGGCTTGGGCGACGGATCGGAATAGCTATCCAGGGGGAAGGCGAACATGGAGCGATCCGCTAACAGTGCTTTGGCGCTGGTGGTGCTTGGCTGGCTGCTGGCCTGGTTCGGCGTTATGTCGCAGTTCGGGGACCCGGCGCCGACGGTGCCGGAGTCCGTCATCGAAAGACAGCGCGACGTCCTCACTACCGTCCTTCTGCTGGGTATCGGATGTCTTATGGGGGCGCTGTGGTTATCGGGGCGATCGTTCGCTGGAGCTCGCCGCCGTTCCCTGCTAGTAGCGGCGCTGGTAGTCGTGCCGGCGGGTATCGTGCTGACGGCGCTTTACTGACGGCCGAGCAGGGAAGTCCCCATGAAGATAATCAAACGAATATTGGGCGGTGCGTTGATAACTGCCTTTCTGTTCTCGGCGCTGGGCTACGGGCTGGCTTTTGCTGCGCGGGACAAATGCGTGAGCGATACCGCGCGAGCCGTGACGGAGCAGCACATCAAGGGCAGGGACTTCGCAGGCACCGTGGTCGAGGTCAGTGCTGCCGATGTGGAATCGAGGATCAGATGGCCTTTTATCGTGGACGTCTATTACAGCGTACCGTGGGGCCTGCATGCCGTGGGGCATCGTGATCGCTATGTGGTGCTTCCATGGGAAATAAGAAAGCCATTGCATACGTCGATCCATTTTCTCTGATCGATCGGATGGCGGAAAAGGGAGATCTATGAAGGGATGGTTGGTGTTTCTGCTGCTGGCACTCACATCGCCGGTCAGCTTGGCCTGCGGTTGTTCGAAGCCGCATACGCCTGAGGAAATGCAGCACTTCGTGCATATGTTCAAGGGGCGGGTACTGCGCTCCCTTACGTCATATGACTACGGCGTCCTGCACCAGACCGTGGAGTTCAAGGTTCTCGAACATATCCGCGGCGCAGCCAGCGATTCCATCACTGTGTCCTTTGGAGGGCCGACATCCTGCGATCTCGAGGCGCCGGCCTTCAAAGTGGGTCAGGTGTATCTGATTTCGGATTACGATGCCCCTCCCGTCGAGGAGTACGCGGGCACGGCCAAGCCAAAGCTGTGGGAGCGCAGTAGCCGGTTCGACGCGAATTACTGCAGTCTAAGGGAGCTTGTTTCGGACGCAGGCAATGAGTTTCTGGTGCGGACGAGCAAGGACGCCCCTTCGGTGCCCATAAGCGATTGGCACACCACAGATCTGCTCTATATCGCCCGCAACCTCGACGTCACGTCCTTCCCCAACTCCATCGGCCCGAGCCGCCGGCCGGGTGCGAAGATGCTTCATCAATACGGCTTCAATACGGCCACCCCCAAGCCCGGCATCGCCGAATTCACTACGGACGACGGTGGCTGGTACTTCGGCGTGGAGATGCTGCAGGACCGCGGCGACATCAAGGAGCTCTGCGTCTCCGACCGTGCCATGAACCTCGGCACCTACAACACGCGTACCCGGGTCAAGGTGAAGCGCAATGCAGAGGGCTTATACCAGGCGGTCGAGCCGCCGCCCGAGGGTGGCGATTCCTGCTGACGGCGTTAGCCGGAAGGACTGGCGGCCTCGCGCTTCCACGAGGCCGCCAGCGACGCATCAACCCTTGATAAAGGCCAGGATGTCGTTGTTGATGACATCCGCATGCGTCGTCGCCATCCCGTGCGGGAAGCCGGGATAGATCTTCAAAGTGGCGTTCTTGAGGATCTTCGCCGACAGCACGCCGGCGTCCTGGTACGGCACCACCTGGTCATCGTCGCCGTGCAGCACCAGCGCGGGCTGTTCGATCTTCTTCAGGTCCTCGGTGAAATCGGTCTCCGAGAACGCCTTGATGCAATCGTAATGAGCCTTGGTGCCGCCCATCATGCCCTGGCGCCACCAGTTGCGGATGATGCCCTCGGAGACCTTGGCGCCCGGGCGGTTGAAGCCGTAGAACGGGCCGGCCGGAATATCCAGGAAGAACTGCGCGCGGTTGGCGATGACCTGCTTGCGGAAGTCATCGAACACTTCCATCGGCGTGCCGCCGGGGTTGCCGGCGTTCTTCACCATGATCGGCGGGACCGCGCCGATCAGCACGATCTTGGCGGTGCGCGCCTGGCCGTGCCGGGCCACATACGCCGCGACTTCGCCGCCGCCGGTGGAGTGGCCGATATGGATGGCGTCGCGCAGGTCCAGCGCCTCGGTGAGGGCGGCCAGGTCGGCGGCGTAGTGCTCCATGTCGTTGCCGGTGTCCGTCTGCGTCGAACGCCCGTGGCCGCGGCGGTCGTGTGCGATCACGCGAAAGCCGTGGTCCATGAAGAACAGCATCTGTGCGTCCCAGTCGTCCGACGACAGGGGCCAGCCATGGCTGAAGACGATGGGCTGGCCCTTGCCCCAGTCCTTGTAGAAGATTTCGACACCATCTTTGGTAACGATCTTGTTGGTCATGGCTTGGACTCCGTGGATGGATGTTGAGGGCTTCGCGGCCGCCATGCTGCGCGCTCCGCAAAGGCGGCAAGCGTATCGCCACCTGCGCGGCAGTCACAGCGCTTCTTCAGTGACACAGTGTTTCCTGATTGACGCGGTTGGCGTTTCTTTCGCCATCGCCGCCACGACGGGTTCAATCCATGAAGCATGTAACGAGTGTGCTACGCCTTCGTGACCTGGCATGACGCGTGGCGTCCGCCCGATCGGCCGTGAAACAGACGCGAAAAATTCACGCATGCACCGCATCGGCACGATGCATGCCTGGATTTAACGGCCACAGGCTCACAGTCGAGCTTTGTCCCGGCCGAAACCGCGGCCGGAAGCGGCGATCAGGAGTCGACAGGCCTTATGAGCGAAGCACGGTCCGATGCATTCGTCTTCTTCGGCGCGACGGGCGATCTCGCCTACAAGATGATCTTTCCCGCGCTGCAGGCACTGATCCGCGCGGGCGAGCTGGACATGCCGGTGATCGGCGTCGCGCATGGCGGCATGGGCCAGGCCAGCTTGAGCCTGGATCAGTTGCGCGAGCGTGCGCGCAGCAGCCTGGAAGCGCATGGCGGCGTCGACGAGGAGGCGTTCGCGCGTCTGGCTGCGCAGTTGCAGTATGTCGATGGCGACTATGGCGACCCCGAGACCTTCAAGCGCCTGAAGCAGGCGCTGGGTGGCGCAAGGCGCCCGCTGCACTATCTGGCGATTCCCCCCAGCCTGTTCGGCACCGTGGTGCGCGGCTTGTCGGCATCCGGTTGCGCGCAGGACGCCAGGATCGTGGTCGAAAAGCCGTTCGGCCGCGACCTGGATTCGGCCAGGCGCTTGAATCGCACGCTGCACGAGGTTTTTCCCGAATCGAGCATCTTCCGCATCGACCACTACCTGGGCAAGGAAGCGGTGCAGAACCTGTTGTACTTCCGCTTCGCCAATACCTTCCTGGAACCGGTCTGGTCGCGCACCTACGTCGAGCATGTGCAGATCACCATGGCCGAAAGCTTCGGCATCCAAGGCCGCGGCCACTTCTACGATGAAGCGGGTGCCGTGCGCGACGTGGTGCAGAACCATCTGCTGCAGGTCACGGCGCTGTTGGCCATGGAAGCGCCGGTGGGCCGCGAGCCCGAGGCGACGCTCGCCGAGAAGCTGCGCCTGTTCCAGGCCATGCGTCCGCTGGATCCGGCGCAGGTGGTGCGCGGACAGTTCGGCGGCTACCACGATATCGACGGCGTGGCATCGGATTCGCAGGTGGAGACCTATGTGGCGCTGCGCCTGCATATCGACACCTGGCGCTGGTCCGGCGTGCCGTTCTATATCCGCACCGGCAAGCGCCTGCCCATTACCAGTTGCGAAGTCGTGGTTACTTTGAAGCGGCCGCCGCTGGCGGTGTTCGACACCATGTCGCCGGCGCAGTCGAATTATTTCCGCTTCCGCTTGAGTCCCGAGGTAGTCATCTCGGCCGGCACGCGCGTGAAGCGCGCTGGCGAATCCATGAGCGGTGAGCCGGCCGAACTGGTGGCGCGGCACCAGTCGCCGAACGAGGAGCAGCCCTACCAGCGGCTGCTTGGCGATGCATTACGCGGCGATGCCTCGCAGTTCACCAGCGATGCCTGCGTTGAAGCGGCGTGGGCCGTGGTCGATCCGATCCTGGGCGATGCCGCGCCGGTGCACGAGTACGTGCCAGGCAGCTGGGGACCCGCCGCCGCGGATGCGCTGACCGAGCATGACGGCGGCTGGCGCGATCCGCAGCCGGAGACGACTCAGCCATGTTGACCATCGCCGGAAACCTGAGCCATCGATGCCGGAAACCGATATGAAACCCACCCAGCAATTGCACCAGCTCGGCCAGAGCCTCTGGCTGGACAACATCACCCGCGACATGCTCGACGACGGCAGCTTGCGCCGCTATATCGACGAGCTGTCGGTCACCGGCCTTACCTCCAATCCGACGATCTTCAATGCGGCGATCGGCGAAGGCCACGCCTACGATGACGATATCCGCAAGAAGGCGCGTGCAGGCGCGGCTGGCGAAGATCTGTTTGTCGAGCTGGCGCTGGACGATCTGCGCCGCGCGACCGATCTGTTCCGTCCGGCATTCAAGGCCAGCCGGCAGCTGGATGGCTGGGTGTCGATGGAAGTATCTCCGCTGCTGGCGCAGGACACCGAAGGCAGCATCCGCGCCGCGCATGATATTCACGAAAAGGCGCAACGCCCGAATCTCTACGTAAAGATTCCCGGCACGCCGGAGGGTGTGCCGGCGATCGAGGAATCGATCTACGCAGGCGTGCCGATCAATGTGACCTTGCTGTTCTCACGCGAGCAGTACATCGCCGCCGCCGAAGCCTATATGCGCGGCATCGAGCGCCGCCTGCAAGCCGGACTGGACCCGCGCGTGAGTTCGGTCGCCTCGCTGTTCGTCAGCCGCTGGGACGTCGCGGTGAAGGACAAGGTGCCGGAGGAATTGCGCAACCGGCTTGGCGTGGCGATCGGCGGCCGCGTCTACAAGGCGTATCGCGAGCTGCTCGTTTCGAAGCGCTGGCAGGCCCTGGCCGAGGCCGGTGCGCATCCGCAGCGGCTGCTCTGGGCCAGCACGGGCACCAAGGATCCCAAGGCTGCCGACACCTTGTACGTCGAGGCGCTGGCGGCGCCTGACACCATCGACACCATGCCGGACAAGACCCTGCTCGCGCTTGCCGACCATGGCGAGGTAGGCAGCGTCATGCCTGCCGACGGCGGCGATGCAGAGGCAGTGCTGGCGCGCTTCGCGGACGCCGGCATCGATATCGCCGCCTTGGCGAAGCAGCTGCAGGAAGAGGGCGCGGCCTCGTTCGTCAAGTCATGGCAGCAACTGCTGCAACGCATCGCCGATAAGAGCGCGCAACTGGCCGGCGCTTGAGCGCCGCATCCACCACGACATCATCAGGTGACCCGCATGGCGGACGATCTCGACCAGAAATGCATCAACACCATCCGCTTCCTGTCGGTCGACATGGTGCAGAAAGCCAACAGCGGCCATCCCGGCCTGCCCCTGGATGCGGCGCCGATGGCCTATGTGCTGTGGATGCGCTGGCTCAAATACCACCCCGCGAATCCGGATTGGTTCGATCGCGACCGCTTCGTGCTTTCCGCCGGCCATGGCTCGGCGCTGCTGTACAGCCTGCTGCACCTCACCGGCTACGACCTCTCGCTGGACGACATCAAGCAGTTCCGCCAATGGGGCAGCAAGACGCCGGGACATCCCGAACGCGGACATACGCCAGGCGTGGAGACCACCACCGGACCGCTGGGCCAGGGCATGGCCAATGCGGTCGGCATGGCGATCGCAGAAGCGCAACTGGCCGCGCGCTACAACCGTCCCGGCCATACCGTGATCGATCATTGCACCTACGCCATCGTCAGCGACGGCGACCTGATGGAAGGCGTTGCTTCCGAAGCGGCCTCGCTGGCGGGAGACCTGAAGCTGGGCAAGCTGATCTGCCTGTACGACCAGAACTCGGTGACGCTTTCAGCCGGCACCGACATCACCTTTTCCGAGGACGTCCGCCGCCGCTTCGATGCCTACGGTTGGCACACCATTGCCGTGGCGGACGGCAATGACCTGATCGCACTGGATGCGGCGCTGGAGACCGCACGCGCGAAGACCACGCGGCCGACCATGATTCTGGTGCGCACGCATCTGGGTTATGGCTCGCCGGAACAGGACAAGTTCAAGGCGCACGGCTCGCCGCTGGGCGAAGAAAACGTGCGCAAGACCAAGCAGAAGCTCGGCTGGCCGACGGAGCCGGATTTCCTGGTGCCCGACGATGCCCTGGCGCATTTCCGCCTGGCGCAGCATCGCGGCGAGCAATGGGAGGCGGCGTGGAACGCGCGGATGGAGGCGTATGCAAAAGCATTCCCGGATCTCCACGCCGAACTGCAAGGCGTCATCCGCCGCGAGCTTCCCGCCGGCTGGGATGCCGATATCCCGAACTTCCCGGCGGATGCGCAAGGCATGGCTACGCGCGACGCATCGGGCAAAGTGATGAATGCGTTCGTGGCGAAGTTCGCCGGCTTCACCGGCGGCTCGGCCGATCTCGATCCCTCGACCATGACCGCGCTCAAGGGGCAGGGCGATTTCCATCCCGGGGCGGGCCCAGGTGCGGATCTGCAAGGCACCGATTCCGCCGGCTGGAGCTATGCGGGTCGCAATGTCCACTTCGGCGTGCGCGAGCATGCGATGGGCTCCATCGTCAACGGACTGGCCGCGCATGGCGGCATGATTCCGTTCGGCTCGACCTTCCTGATCTTCTCCGACTATATGCGCCCGCCGATGCGGCTGGCGGCGCTGATGAAGCTGCATGTCATCCATGTCTTCACCCACGACAGCATTGCATTGGGCGAAGACGGTCCAACCCACCAGCCCGTGGAGCAGCTGGCGAACCTGCGCGCCATACCCAACCTCGTGCTGATCCGCCCGGCGGATGCCAACGAAACGGCGGTGGCGTGGCGCGTCGCCATGGAAACCAAGGACCACCCGGTCGTGCTCGCGCTGACGCGGCAGAAGGTGCCCACGCTGGATCGTGACCGTTACTCGCCTGCGGATGGTCTGCGCCGCGGTGCCTACGTGCTGTTCGATACGCCGGGCCGCAAGCCGCAGCTGATCCTGATCGCCAGCGGCTCGGAAGTGGGCCTGATCGTCGCGGCCGCGGAACGTCTGCAGGCCGAGGGCGTGGCGGTACGCTGCGTATCGATGCCGAGCTGGGAGCTGTTCGAAGCGCTGTCCCAGCAGGAACGCGACGAGGTGTTGCCGCCGTCGGTTGGCGCCCGCCTTGCAGTGGAGCTTGGCGTGTCGCAAGGCTGGGAACGCTATATCGGCCCCCAAGGCGACATGCTCGGCATCGAGCACTTCGGCGCGTCGGCGCCGGCCGAAGTGCTGCTGGAGAAGTTCGGTTTCACCGTGGATACAGTGTACGAGCGCGCCAAGGCCTTGCTCGCCAGATAGCGCTTATTCCTTGGCGATCGGATGTCCGCCGAACTGATTGCGCATCGACGACAGCAGCTTGTCGGTGAAGGATTCCTTGTCGCGTGAACGCAGGCGCTCGATCAGCGACTGCGCGATCACCGGCGTGGGCACATTGAGCTCGATCGCTTCGTCCACCGTCCAGCGGCCTTCGCCGGAATCCGGCACGTAGGGCGCAATGCCGGCCATGTCGGGGTTCTTCTGCAGCGCATCGGCGGTGAGGTCGAGCAGCCAGGAACGCACCACGCTGCCGTGGCGCCAGATCTCGGCCACCTGATGCAGATCCAGCTCGAACTCCGTCTTGTGCTTGAGGATGGAGAAGCCTTCCGCATAAGCCTGCATCAGGCCGTACTCGATGCCGTTATGGACCATCTTGGTGAAATGGCCGGAGCCGACCGGCCCCACGCGCGCCCAGCCCTGATCCTTCGCCGGCGCCAGCGTCTCGAATACGGAACGCAGGCGTTCGACGGCCGTTTCGTCGCCGCCGATCATCAGGCTGTAGCCCTCGTCCAGCCCCCAGATACCGCCGCTGGTGCCGCAGTCGACGTAGGCGATGCCGTGCTCGGCAAAGTGTTTCGCGCGGCGCAGCGTGTCCTTGTAGAACGAGTTGCCGCCATCGATCACGGTGTCGCCTTCGCTCAGCAGCGGCAGCAGTGTGTCGAGGCTGGCGTCCGTCGGCGCACCGGCGGGCACCATCAGCCACAGCGTGCGCGGCGCGGGCAGGGCGGCTACCAGCGCGGCGAGCGATTCGGCGGACGCGGCGCCCTTGTCCTCGAGCGCCTTGCGCGCAGGCGCCTGCGGATCGAAGCCGACGATCGCATGGCCACCGCGCATCAGCCGCTGCGCCATATTGGCGCCCATCCTGCCCAGACCGATCATGCCGAGTTTCATGTGCCTTCCTCAGGTGAGTTGCCGTCGCAGGACGACATCATGGACCATCGTGCAAGCAGGTGGCACGTATGCGTTGCGAAGATCGAAGGAGATTTCGATGGCCGAACGTTCGAAGACGCCCGCGCTGCCCGGGTTCGTCGTGCTTCAGCAGACCGCACCAGGGCAATGGCGGTTGCTTGGCGAAGTGCGGCGCAGGCCAGGGCTTGCCGCGCAGGCGGCGCGCACGCAGGCAATCACGGAAGCGACGGGCGGGAAGGCGAAGGAGGGTGAGATCTACGCCGCCGTGCTGCGCAGCGAGTGGCTGGTCGCGCAGAAATGGAACGCTCCCGCTTGAACTGACGCGCTTCTATTCCCGCTCCCTCGCGGGGTGACACTTGATGGGAGGCCGTCGCACGCCGGTTGCCAGACGCGCACAGGAACGGCCGGGACACGCTAATCTGCCGCTCCACCACTCCTCAGTCATCCACCGCGAGCCCCATGACCGCCACGCCGCGCAACGTCGCCATGGATCGATTGCGTTCCTTCGTCACGTTGCTGGTGCTGTTGCATCACACGCTGCTCGCTTATCACCCCTATGCGCCGCAGGCCGCTCCGTTCTGGGCGCCGGCCTTGTTGTGGACGGCGTTTCCGGTAGTGGACAGCGCTCGTCTTCCCGGCGCCGAGTGGCTGGTCGGCTTCAACGACGTGTTCTTCATGGCGCTGATGTTCCTGGTCTCCGGCCTGTTCGTATGGCCGACGCTGGCGCGCCGCGGCGCCGCCGGCTTCGTGCGGGAACGGCTGCAGCGGCTTGGCGTGCCTTTCATCTATGCCACTGCGGTGCTCGCGCCGCTGGCGTACTACCCGGCCTGGCGCACCAGCGGAGCGGGCCCGGGCGTGTTGGCCTTCATGCAGGAATGGTTTCGTTTGACCGTATGGCCAGCCGGCCCGGCATGGTTTCTGTGGGTATTGCTGGTGCTCGGCGTGCTGGCGGCTGCGGTGTATGCGGTCGTGCCGAAGGCGGGCGAAGCGCTTGGCCGGCTGCTGGTGTGGCAGCGGCCGATGGTGCTGTTGGGCCTGTTGGCGGGCATTTCGGCGCTGGTCTATCTGCCGGTGACGCATGCGGTCGACCCGATGGCCTGGCTCAGCTTCGGCCCGTTCTTCGTGCAGATCTCGCGGGTGCCGCTGTATGCGCTGTACTTCGTGATGGGTATAGGCCTGGGCGCCATCCCGTTCGGGCAGGGCCTGCTGGCGCCGGATGGTCCGCTTGCGCAGCGCTGGCGGGATGGGCTGGTGGCGGCGCCGTTGATGTATGTAGTGCTGGTGATCTTTCAGCGCGGCCTGGCGATGGCGCAGAGCGAGGGTGGTTTTGCGGATATCTGGCGCATCGGCGCCGATGTGGCCTTCGTGGTGTCCTGCGCGGTGTCGTGCCTGGCTTTTCTCGCGCTGTTCCTGCGCTTCTGCCGGCGCGACGGGTGGATCGGCCGGAGCCTGTCGCGCAATGCCTATGGCATCTATCTGGTGCACTACGTGTTCGTGACGTGGCTGCAGTGGAAACTGCTCGACATGCCGCTGCCGGTGCTGGAGAAAGTGCTGATCGTTTTCGCCGGAACGGTACTGCTGAGCTGGCTGACCACGGCGATCCTGCGGCTTATCCCGGGATTTGCCCGCGTGCTCTGAGCCGCCGCGCAAGCAGCAGAAGACAGGCCGCGACCAGCAGCATCCGCAGCGCATCCAGCGAGTCGGCGAAGGGATCGCCATTGCGCGCATGGGTGGCAATGGCGCCCAGCATCATCAGCACGAGCACGCCGGCCGCCGCCACGCGCAGGCGCGGTACCAGCAGGGCGATTGCGCTGAAAGTCTCCACCGCCATCACCACGTACATCGACCACACCGGATAACCGGATGCCTGGAAGAACTGGCGCATCTCGGCGTCGTGCAGGGCCTTGCCGATCTCGAAGCCGAAGAAGTTGAGCGCGACGTAGATGGACATAGCCAGGCCAAGCCGCGCGGCGCTGCGGGTGCCTTGCGATCGATGCCGAAGAGCATCGATGGTCGCCACGACAGCCGCGCCCACCAGCCACGGACCCAGCGCCACGGTGCCGCCGATCAGTCCGCGCAGCAGCCCCCTGGCCGCGGCCGGAACCAGGGGCAGCAAAGCCACGCCGGCCAGCCACGCCAGGCCGAGCAGCAGGCAGGCGCCGATCACGATGGTCTGGAGCGTCCGTCGCCCCTGCGCCCGCACCGGCAGCAGCAGGATGCCCGACGCCAGCAGCACGGCGATTCCCGCATGCGCCAGAAAGACCGAGGTATCCGACATGGGCTGCGGTTGCCAAGGAAAGGTGCGCGAGTCTATCCAGGCCGCACCGCCAACCCGCCCGTGCCGGAAGTCCTGTATCGGCGGGCCAGGGATCGACGCTTACTGGCTGCTGCGCCACTGCCCGGAGAAGCTGCTGCCGTGGCGGACCAGAGCTCGAAGATCTAGCAGTTCGAGTCGGCCTTGGATGCGGTCAGTGCGAGCTTCTGGGCTTCCTCTCAGCGCGGATGGCGAATCGAAGCGAGCCTGAAAAACGGGCTGCGGGCGCCATGAGAGGGAAAGGAATCCGGGAAGCCGACCTTCCCGGAGTGTTCAACGACTTACTTGCGGGAGCCGGGGCGCTTGACGTCCGGCTTGATCGGCGCCTCGCCCGAATGGTTCGGGTCGCGATCGTAGTGATTGGACTTGGTATAGCTCTTGACTTTCTCGCCGACCGGAGCCTTTTTCTTGTCAAGCGGCTTGCTCGCATAGGCGGAATGGATATCGGCGAGCGAAATGTCTTTCGGGGGCTGGTTCATCGCAGTCTCCGCGGGCGGGAAGGATTTACGGTACACCTACTTCCTGGGAGAAGCGAATGGGTGTTGGCATTTCACTCTATTTTCACACGAAAGTGAAAGCATTCGATACCAAAGCCCTGGCGAAAATAGAAGCGGTGGGCCTGTTCGCGGATCACCCGGGAAATCAGCTGGACTTCGCTGCAGCCATGCACGCGGGCTTCGTCCTTCAATCGCGCCACCATCTGCGCACCATAGCCGCGCGAGCGTGAGCGTTCGTCGGCGACCAGGTCGTCGACATAGAGCAGGCGGCCGCAATAGAGCATGTTCATGAAGCGATAGGCGGCCACCGCGCGGATGCTGCCTTCATCGGCAAGCGCGAGTAGGCGCAGCCCGTCGCTGGCCATCAGCTGGCGCATCAGGGGAACGTATTCATCCGGGTCGAGATGGGGGCGCAGCTGCTGCATGACCTCGAAGGTGGCGGCGATCTGTTCGTCGGTATCGGCGTGGAAGATCCGGATGGTCATGGGCAGTGCTTTCGTTCGGTGGCCAGGCGAGCAGCGTGCCCGGGAGGTCAGCCAGGCGGAAGGCCGGAATATGGCGTATCGCCGCGAACCGCGGCCAGTGACATCCGTCTACTGGCGCCGGTGCTCAGGCCGCCACCGCACTCAAGGCCACCACGTCCCGGCGCGGTGGCGCGCCGAACATCCGCGCATATTCGCGGCTGAACTGCGAAGCGCTTTCGTAGCCGACCTGATAGGCCGCCGATTCCGCATTCGCCATGCCCGCCATCATCAGGTGGCGCGCCTCGAGCAGCCGCAACTGCTTCTGGTATTGCAGCGGAGTCATCGCGGTAAGCGCCTTGAACTGGCGATGGAAGGCCGATGGGCTGAGCTGTGCGATGGCGGCCAGCTCGTCGATGCGCACGGGTGCGCGGAACTGCTCGCGCAGCTTGTGCAGCGCTTTCATCATGCGCTGCGTATGTCCGCTGCCCAGCACCACGTTGGCGATCTCGCCGCCATGCGGACCGGCGAGCAGCCAGTAATAAAGCTCGCGTTGCATCATCGGAGCCAGCACGGGGACCGCTTCCGGCGTGTCGAGCAGGCGTGCCATGCGCAACACGCATTCCATGGCATGGCCTGCGAAGTCCGCGACGAAGATGCCGCGGTGTGCGTGGCTCGATAGCGGTGGCGGTGCCGGCAGGTTCTCCAGCATTTCGCGCATGGTGGCGGGATCGAATTCCAGCACCGCGCATAGATAAGGTTCGGCCGGACTGGCGCGCGTCACCCGGCTCAAGCCCGGCATTTCGATGCTGACCACCAGCGCCTGGCCCGCGCTGTAGTCATAGCGCCGCCCGCCGAACGTGCTGGATTTGGCGCCTTGCACGACTACGCACAGCACCGGTTTGGATACCAGATGCGTGGGGTGCTGCTGCCGATGGTTGGCGCGGAGAAAACCGAAGCCGTTGATCGGTGTTTCGCAGAAGCCTTCGCGCTTGTCGGTATGGCGCTTGACGATCTCGGCCAGAGTCTCAGGCATGAAATAGCCCTCAGGATGCATGCCGCGAATGCTATCCCCATTCGCCAGGCCTGCGGCGCCGGTGGAGCAGGATCAGGCAAGAACAGGGTGAGTTCCGGCATTCGATGCCGCGGCGGCGGCGCCTAAGCTTCCCGCCGGTTCCCTCCCACATCGAAGGCTTGCCATGAACACCATCGTCGCTGAAAACAAGATCGCCATCATCACCGGCGGAAGCCGCGGCCTGGGGCGCAACACCGTGCTCAGCCTCGCCCGCCGCGGGGTGGACAGCATCTTTACCTATCGCGCCAATCAGGCAGAGGCCGCGGAAGTCACCCGGCTCGCTGCCGAAACCGGGCGCAGGGCGATCGCTTTGTCGCTGGATACTGGCGATACCGCGCAGTTCGACACCTTTGTCGGCGAGGTGCGCCAGGCATTGGCAATGCTGGGCGCCGAACGCTTTGATTACCTGGTCAACAACGCCGGAACCTCGCACCACGCGCCGATCGCCGAAACCACCGAAGAAGAAATGGACAGCCTTTACCGCGTGCACTTCAAAGGCGTGTTCTTTCTGACGCAGAAACTGCTGCCGCTGCTCAACGACGGCGGCCGCATCGTGAACATCTCCAGCGGGCTTACCCGTTTCGCCTTCCCAGGCAGCGCGCCGTATGCCTCGATGAAGGGTGCGGTCGAAGTGCTGACGCGTTACCTCGCCAAGGAACTCGGGCCGCGTGGCATCGCAGTCAATACCGTGGCGCCGGGCGCGGTGCAGACGGATTTCAGCGGCGGCATCGTGCGCGACAACCCGGAAGTCAACCGGCGCGTGTCCGACATGACCGCACTCGGCCGTCCGGGTGTGCCGGACGATATCGGGCCGATGATCGCGTCGCTGTTGATGGAGGACAACCGCTGGGTCAATGCGCAGCGGATCGAGGTGTCGGGCGGCATGATGATCTGACGCATAAGCGCCCGCTTTTCATGCCCGTCGATTGCCAGGGTTTCGCCTGAACCGCAGGCGGCTTTGCCTTTACCATGCCGAGCCGCCATCGACTGGAGAGACAAGCGTGCCATCCTCACTCGGGAAACTCTGCGCCGCCAGCCTGCTGCTTTTCGCAGGCGCCGCCAATGCCGCGCCTGGGCAGGATTTCGATACGAAACTGCGCAACGCCGCGGACGCCTTCATGCAGCAAAACCACATCCCCGGCATGGCCATCGCCATCACCGTCGACGGCAACGAGCGCTTCTACAACTTCGGCGTGGCATCGAAACAGACGCAGCGGAAGGTCAGCAGCGACACGCTGTTCGAACTCGGGTCCATCAGCAAGACGTTCATCGCGACGCTGGCGACCTACGCGCAGGCCGAAGGCAAGCTGTCGCTTGATCGACACGTCGAAGACTATCTGCCGGAATTCAAGGGCAAGCCATTCGGCAAGGTCGCGCTGTTCGACCTGGGCACGCACACCGCAGGCGGCTTCCCGCTGCAGGTGCCCGATGAAGTGAACAGCCACGAGCAGCTCATCGCATGGCTCAAAGCCTGGCAGCCGCGTTACCCGGAAGGCAGCAAGCGCAGCTATTCCAATCCCAGCATCGGCATGCTCGGCCTGATCACCGCCGACCGGATGGGGCAGCGCTATGCGGATGCGGTGGAACTCACCCTGCTGCCGAAGCTGGGATTGAGCAGGACCTACATCCGAGTGCCGGACGCCCGCAAAGCCGACTATGCACAGGGTTACAACAGCGACGACCAGCCCGTGCGCGTCAACCCGGGCGTGTTGGGCGATGAGGCCTATGGCGTCATCTCCAGCGCGAAGGACCTGCTGCATTACATGCATGTGCAGCTGGGCGAAGCATCGGTCGATCCGCTCACCAAGCGTGCCATCGCCGACACCCGCACCTCGTATTACCAGAGTGGCCCGATGACCCAGGACCTGGCCTGGGAGCAATACCCTTGGCCGGTCAGCCACGACGACCTGCTGCGCGGCAACGCCACCCGCATGATCCGCGAGGACCAACCCGTCACCGCGATAAAACCGCCGCGTCCGGCCGTTAACGATGTGCTGGTCAACAAGACCGGCTCGACCAATGGCTTCGGCGCCTATATCGCCTTCGTACCGTCAAAGAAGCTTGGCCTGGTGATTCTCACCAATCGCAGCCATCCAACCGAAGTGCGGGTGGAGTTTGCGTATGAGGTGCTGAGGTTGCTGGCTCCGGATAGCCTTGCGGGAGCCCGGCGCTGAGGGGCGGAGAAACTCAGGCGACCGCCAATCCTTCCTCTGCCACGCCTGCATCGCCCTGCAGCAGTTGAGCATTCGCCCGGGCCTTACCTTACGCGACAGTTACAGAACTGACATAACCCACTGCTAGCCTCCCAAACGTGTAGCCGATGTATAAAGCGTCACCCGGCGCGTGGTCGGGCCGACCGGCGATCCGGAGATCGGTCTATGAAGTACGCCAGGTGGGCGCTGTTGGCAGCGTGTGGGTTTTATGGGGGGGCGGGCCATGCCGTGGAGCAGCAGGCGGCAGAGATCGGGCCGGCCGACGATGCGCGCGGACAGATGTCGTTCGACATCGGGCCGCAGCCTTTGAGTACCGCAGTGAGGGCATTCAGCGACGTGACGGGACAGGCCTTGCTGGTCGACGAGCGCCTGCTGGTGGGGCGTGTGTCCCCCGGCGCGCGAGGGGAATTCACGCCGGAAGACGCGTTGCGTCGCCTGCTGGCGGGGACGGGTCTGCGCGAGCGTTACACCTCGGACAAGGCGTTTACGCTGATGCCGTCGGTGGACACCGATATGGGCGTGGCCAGCATGGCGCCGGCCGTCGCTGCCGCAGACACTCCGGACACCGTGGTCGCCAGCTATGGCGCCGCCTTGCAGAGCGCGGTCGAAGCCGCGCTGTGCCGCACTTCGCTCACGCGTCCCGGCGAATACCGCCTGGCCCTGCAGGTATGGGTCGATGGCTCGGGCCAGTTGCAGCGCCTGCGCCTGCTCGGCAGTACCGGCGGGGAGGAGCGCGACAAGGCGATCGAATCCGTGCTCGGCGGCCTGCGCGTGGATCCGCCGCCGCCGGGCCTGGCGCAACCGCTGACCCTGTTGCTGCTGCCCGCCGACGCCTCGCGTCCGGCGCACTGCTGAGTTGGCGATGTCCTCTTCGCTGTCGCTGATGGGCCTGTTCCTGGAATGGCAGCCGGAGCTGCGCAAGCGGTTGCGCCGGCGGCTGGGCTCGGACGATCTGGTTAACGACGTGCTGCAGGAAACCTATCTGCGGGTGGAGCGCCTGGGCGACAGTTCGCCGGTGTCGCACAACCCGGCCGGCTATCTGTTCCGCATGGCGCTCAATGTCGCCGCGGACCAGCGCCAGGCCGAATCGCGCTATCTCACCGGCGAGGAAGTGCAGGACCTGCTGCATATCGCCGACTACGCGCTGGATCCGGCGCGCATCGCGCATGCGCGCATCGAAATCGCTGCGCTGGAGCATGCCCTGGGCGAGCTGACCTCCCGCCAACGCGAGATCCTGATCGCCGCGCGGGTGGACGACCTGCCGCAGCAGGAAATCGCCGACCGTTTCCGCATTTCGGTACGCATGGTGGGCAAGGAATTGAAGAAGGCCCTGGAGCATTGCGGCGAGCGCCTGGATCGCCGCGTGGTGCAACGGTTCGGTCCCGGGGCCGGAAAAGCGTCTTGAAGGGTATGGAACCGAATTCCGCCAGCCTGGGCCACCCGTCGCCGCTGCACCGCGAGGCGCGCGAGTGGCTGTTGCTGCTTACTTCCGGCCGCGCCACCGCGGCTGACGCCCAGGGCTTCCGCCGCTGGGTTGCGCAAAGCGTGGCGCATGCGCGCGCCTTTGCCGAGACGCGATTGATGTGGGAGCGGCTGGGCACTGCCGCCGCCAACTTCGCTCAGCGTGAAAGCACGCCTGTAGTGGCATTGGCACCGCGGCGCATGACGCGCCGTGCCTTCCTGGGCGGGGCCGTGGCGGCTTCCGCCGCGGCCTTGCTGCTGGCGCAGCCGCCGTTCCGGCTGTGGCCGGGCATTTCCGATATGGCCGCGGATTTCCGCACGGCCACGGGCGAGCAGCGTTCGGTGCAGGTGGCGCCGGGCGTGACAGTAGAAATGAATACGCAGACCGCGTTCAACCTGCACAAGGTGGATGACAAGCTGGCCGGCATCGAATTGCTGGATGGCGAAATCCAGTTGCAGCTGGCCGAGGGAGCAGGGGATTTCACGGTGTGGGCCGCCAAGGGCAGCCTGCAGGCCAGGCCGGGTTCGCAATGCAATGTGCGTTGCCTGGGCGGGGATGTGGAGGTGACTGCGCTGGATGGTTCGGTGCGGGTGGATTACCGCGGCCGCAGCGAGGCGCTGGGGGCGGCGCAGCAGGCCAGCTACGGTGGGCGCGAGATGACGGCGCCGGTGCCGGCGGATCTGGATCAGGCGATGGCGTGGCGTCGCCGGGTGTTGGTGTTTGATAACCGGCCGTTGTCGTATGTGGTGGCGGAGATCAATCGCTATCGGCCGGGGCGGCTGGTGCTTACCAATGATGCGCTGGGTGCGCGGATGGTGCGGGCGCGGTTTTCCTTGAACCAGTTGGCGGATGCGGCCACTTTGATCCGCGAGGCGTTTGGAGCGCGTGTGACGGAGTTGCCGGGGGGCATCGTCCTCCTCAGTTGATGGGCGCTTGCGCGCGGTCGGCTAGTCATTCCGGCGCAGGCCGCTCTTGCTTGCCATTCCAGCGCAGGCCTCCCTTACTCGTCATTCCTGCGTAGGCAGGAATCCAGTGACTGTATCGCCTGATTGTCGCGATAGCGCGACCGGGCCGCTTATGCAGCGGGCATTTCGGACGCCTGCCGGCGCCCGAGTCACTTTCTCTTTGCTGGCCCAAAGAGAAAGTAACCAAAGAGAGAATGGCCTCAGAGCCAAGAGCCAACGGCTCGCGAAGCGACTAGAACGAGCAATGACGGCCGTGGAAACGGATTAACCAGAGTCGACACGAAGCGGGCGTGTGTTTTCGTGGCGCGCCCTTCGAGGTGCCGTTGCGGAGAGGACGTTCAAGAACCGAGGCCAGCTTCTGCTCTTTACCCTGCATGCCGCACCACTTCATCCCTCTCCCCGCCGGGGAGAGGGCAGGGTGAGGGGGTGGGCGGAGCGTGGAGTTGGGTCTTGCCTCACGTTCAAGAGCTCTTCCTTAGCTCTTTTGCGTCCGTGAATTTCACGTACAGCATGTCCACTCATATGACATTCCCATGTCATTCTGGGCCGCAAACAAGCCGAAACATCCCCCGTCATGAATTTTTCGTGACGCAGGTTCAGTTCACTCGGAAGCCTTCCGTCTAAGGGCAAAGGAAGTCGGTACGGGCTGGGATGCCCACCGGAATCTCTTCGCCCGGTGCGCTCTGAGGCGCGCCGGAAATCTCGATCGGGCAACGGGCGCGGCGGGTATGGCGCGCCCCGGGGGATGGTTTGCGTGTCGGTTATCGAAGGAGTTGTGCGCAAGGCGGCTCGGCCGTATGGACGGTCCGTCGATGGAACCGGCCGCGGATCGGACATGTATCTGTCGCAATCCGGTTACGCAGCGGGGTTTAGCTACCGGAACATGAGGAAAGGGATGGCCGAATGGACCGGAGCCTCGCGATGAAGGGCCGCCGGCCGCTCGCCTTCGCCGTCATGCTGGCGCTGGCCTGGAGCACGGCGCAGGCCAAGCAGGCCGCCGCGCCCGCGCAGCAGGCGCAGGCGCCGGCGCGCTTCGACGTCAACGAATACCTGGTGCGCGGCAATACGCTGCTGCAGGCGGTGGAGATCGAGCAGGCGGTGGAGCCGTTCCTCGGTCCGGGCCGCAGCCTAGACGACGTGCACGGTGCGCGCGATGCGCTGCAGAAGATCTATCAGGCCAAGGGCTACCAGTCGGTCACGGTGGAAGTGCCGCCGCAGCAGGTGCGCGATGGCGTGCTGTTGCTGAAGGTGAGCGAGAACAGCATCGGCCGCGTGCGCGTGGAAGGCTCGCGCTATCACTCGCCGCAGGCGATCCGCGAAGCGGTGCCGGCGCTGGCCGAAGGCGCGGTGCCGAATTTCAACCAGGCGCAGGAACAGCTCGCGCAGGTGAACCGCCAGCCGGGCCGCCAGGTGGTGCCGCTGCTCAAGCCCGGCAGCCTGCCGCAGACCATGGATGTCACGCTCAAGGTGGAAGACAGCTATCCGCTGCACGGAAGCCTCGAGATCAACAACGACCACAGCGCCGACACGCCTGCGCTGCGCACGGTCGGCAATGTGCGCTACGACAATCTGTGGCAGCTGGGCCATACGGTCTCCGCCACCTATATCGTTGCGCCGCAGGACCGCCACGCGGTCGAAGTCTACGCGCTGTCGTACCTGGCGCCGCTCAACAGCCAGTGGAGCCTGCTTGGCTCCGGCTACAAGTCCAACAGCAATGCCAACACGCTCGGCGGCACCACCGTGCTGGGCAAGGGCAATGCGGTGACGCTGCAGGCGATCCGCAACCTGCCGACGCTGGGCGATTACGGCCAGTCCTTTTCGGTCAGCGTGGCGCGCAAGCATTTCGACCAGCGCCTGACCATCGGTGACCAGCAGCAGGCGGTGCCGATCACCTATTACCCGTTGTCGGTGGCGTACACCGGCCAGCGCACGCGCGACAACTCTTCGCTGGGCCTGGCCATCGCTGGCAACTTCGGCACGCGCGGCGCGGGCAGCGGTCGTCTCGAATTCGACAACCAGCGCTATAACGCGCGGCAGAACTTTGCCTATCTGCGCGTGGATGCCAACTACACGCGCGCCTTCGCCAACGGTTATGCGCTGGCCTTCCGCGCCAGCGGCCAGCTAGCCGATTCGCCGCTGGTCTCCAGCGAACAGTTCGCCGCCGGCGGCGCCAACAGCGTGCGCGGCTTTCTGTCGGCGGAGGACACCGGCGACAACGGCGGCTCCGCCTCGGTGGAACTGCGCAGCCCCTCGGTCGCTTCGTGGTTCGGCAAGTACGTCAACGAGTGGCGCTTCCACTGGTTCCTCGACGGCTCGCGCATCCTGCTGATCGATCCGCTGCCGGAGCAGAACGGGCGCTTCACCTTGCTGAGCACGGGCGTGGGCACGCGCTTCACTTTGTTCGATGCCGTCAATGGCGAACTGGAATACGCCTATCCGCTCAAGGACGGCTCGCGCACGCGCGCCCACGACGGGCGCTGGCTGTTCAGCATCAAGGCCGGGCTGTAGGAGCGCGGCGATGACACGGCTTACTTTTTCTTCTAGGGGTGCAACGACGATGCGTTACCTGATCCTTGCGTGGCTGCTGTGCCTGGCCTGCCTGCCGCGCCTTTCGCTGGCGGCCGAGGCGGCGTGGTGGAACGATGACTGGTCCTTCCGCAAGCCCATCACGCTGGACACCAGCACCACCGGCGCGCCGCTGCCGCAGTCGCCCGGCCGCATGCCGGTGCTGATCCGCCTGCATCCGGGCAACTTCCAGTTCGACGGCGTGGCGAAGGATGGCGCGGACCTGCGCTTTATCGCCGCCGACGGCAAGACGCCGCTGAACTACCAGATCGACAGCTTCGACCCGGTGATGGGCGTCGGCCAGGTGTGGGTCGACGTCAGCGATCTGCCGGCCAACGCCAAGCAGACCGTGTGGATGTACTACGGCAACGCCAAGGCCACCCCGCAGAGCAGCGGCCCGGCAACGTTCGACGCCGACCACACCCTGATCTATCACTTCGAGGAAGCCGCCGCGGGCGCGCCGAAGGACGCCACCGCTTACGCCAACAACGCGCAGTCGGGCAGCGTGCAGCCGGTGGATGGCGGCATCGTCGGCAAGGCCGCGCGTTTCGGCGGCAACCAGGTGGTGACGCTACCTTCCAGCGCTTCGCTCAACGAAGCGGCCGGTGGCGCTTTCACCTTCAGCGCGTGGATCAAGCTCGACGCGCTGCCCACCACGCCGACCGCGATCTACACGCGCCATCAGGATGGCCGCGCGATGGTGATCGGCCTCGACGGCGGCGCGCCCTATGTGGAAGCGAATGCCGGCCAGGGCGCGCAGCGCAGCGCCGCGGGCGAGCCGCTCAAGGCCGGCCAGTGGACGCAGCTGGCGGTGACCTTCGATGCGCAGCAGGCCACGGTCTATGTCAACGGCCAGAAGTATTCGACCCTGGCGGCCGCGATGCCGGCGCTGAATTCCGCCGCGACGCTGGGTGGCGATGCCGCCGGGCAGGGCGCGGCGCTGGCGAACTTCCTCGGCCTGATGGACGAAGTGCGCCTGTCGCGCGTGGCGCGCGCGCCGGCTGCGATCGGCATCGATGCGCTGTCGCAAGGGGCCGAGTCGAAGCTGGTGCAGTACGGCGAGGACGAGAAGAAGTCCGGCGCCGGCTTCGGCTACTTCGGCGTCATCATCAAGTCGGTGACGCTGGACGCCTGGGTGGTGATCGCGATCCTGCTGGTGATGGCGGCGATCTCGTGGATCGTGATGTGGCAGAAGGGCCGCTACGTCAGCGGCGTCACCAATGCCAATGATCGCTTCCTGGAGCGCTACCGCGACCTCGGCACCAACCTGCTCGGCATGGGCGACGAAGGCATGCCGCGCGACCTCGCCGATTCCTCGCTGTACCGCCTCTACGAGGTGGGCAAGAAGGAAGTGTGGCGCCGCAAGGACTCGCGCGGCCGCCTGGTGATCGCCAGCGAATCGATCGAGGCGATCCGCGCGGTGATGGATTCCACCCTGGTGCGCGAGAACCAGAAGCTGTCGCGCTCGATGGTGATGCTGACCATCGCCATCTCCGGCGGTCCGTTCCTGGGCCTGCTCGGCACGGTGGTGGGCGTGATGATCACCTTCGCCGCGATCGCCGCGGCCGGCGACGTCAACGTCAACGCGATCGCGCCAGGCATCTCGGCCGCGCTGCTGGCGACGGTGGCGGGTCTGTTCGTCGCGATCCCCGCGCTGTTTGGCTACAACTACCTGCTGACGCGCAACAAGGCGGTCACCGCGAACATGCAGGTGTTCGTCGACGAATTCGTCACCCGCCTGGCCGAACTGCACCGCGACGCCGATACCGGCGCGGCGGTCTGAGGAGCGCGCCGCCATGCAGGTACAGGACGACGACAAGCCCTACGACGACATCAACATCACGCCGATGCTGGATCTGGCGTACGTGCTGCTGGTGATCTTCATCATCATGACCACCGCCTCGGTGCAGGGCGTGAAGGTGAACCTGCCCAAGGCCAGCGCGTCGGTCAGCCTGGCCAAGCCGCAGACCAAGGCGATCACCGTATCCGACAGCGGGCAGATCTTCCTCGATGCGTTCCCGGTGACGATCGGCGAACTGGAAGCGCGGCTGCGCTCGCAGAAGGCGCTGACGCCGGAGTTCCCGATCATCGTCAAGGGCGACGCCAACGTGCAGTACCAGAAGGTGGTCGACATCCTCGACCTGCTGCGCCGGCTGGACCTGTCGCAGGTCGGCCTGGTGACGGGCAAGGCGCAGGGCGGCTGACGAGGGCGCGATGAACGCAAACGGACAAAGCCCGAAGCGTTGGCGCGGCCGCATCATCGGCATAGCGGCCTTGCTGCTGCTCGGCACGCTGATATGGCATTTCGCCGGGCACCAGGTCGGTGTGCGCCGCGAAGCGCCGCGCGTGCCGACCATCACCCCGCTGCCGCCGCCACCGCCGCCGCCGAAGGAAAAACCGCCGGAGCCGAAGAAGGTCGAAGAGGTCAAGCAGGAACTGCCCAAGCCGAACGAACCGGCCAAGCCGGTGGAAGCGCCGAAGGCGCCGGACGTGGCCCGGCAGGTGACCATCAATGGCGCGGCGCAGGCCGGCAACGACAGCTTCAACATCGGTGCGGGCGACGGCGGCGGCATGGTCGGCACCGGCGGCGGCAACGGTGCGGGTGGCTCGTCGTACGAGCAATACCTCGGCTATGCCTTGCAGCAGGCGATCCAGCGCGACGAGCGCACGCGCCGCCTGGTGTTCGAGGTGAAGGTCAGCCTGTGGATCGACCCCAGCGGCCGCATCACCCGCGCCGAAATACTCACGCCCAGCGGTGCGCCCGCCACCGACGAAGCGCTGCTCGACGTATTGCGTGGCCTGAGCATCGACAGCGCGCCTCCGCCGCGCATGAGCATGCCGGTGCGCGCATCGATCCGCGGCAGGCGGCCGGTATGAACACCCCAGTCCGCCCCAGGCTCACCACTCCCTCATCCGTCACCCCAGCGAAAGCTGGGGTCCAGCGCCTCACCAGGCACTGGATTCCGGCTTTCGCCGGAATGACGAGGCGGATAACTCACTCCTCATTACTTGAAGCGTCCGGCGACGGCGCCACCAGGCTCACCACTCACTCATCCGTCACCCCAGCGAAAGCTGGGGTCCAGCGCCTGAAAAGTCACTGGATGATTCGCTTCGCTCACCCCTGCGGGGCCGCCCTACGGGCGTTCTTCGCACTACGCGCTCGTCCGGCTTTCGCCGGAACGACGGGGTTGATAAGTCATTCCTCATTACTTCAAGCGTCCGGCGACGGCGCCCCGCAATTCTCGGAGAACACCATGGAGCCCAGGTTTCCCACGCCATCCAAGCCGCGTCCCGCACGCCGCGCGCTGTGCCTGGCCATCGGCCTGCTGCTGGCCGGCAGCGGCCAGGCCGCGCTGGCGCAGAGCGTCGCCGCGCCGTCGCCGAACGCCACCATCAACCTGATCCGGCTGATGGTGAAGAAGGGCCTGATCACCCAGGCCGATGCCGATGGCCTGATCGCCGAAGCGAACACGGAAGCCGCTCAGGCGCAGAAAGCGCAGGCGTCATCCTCGCTTGCCGCCAACGACGGTGCGCAGCCGGGCGACGTGCGCGTGCCCTATGTGCCGCAGAGCGTGCGCAACGAGATCCGCGACCAGGTCAAGCAGGAAGTGATCGCGCAGGCGCGCAGCGAGCATTGGGCGGAACCGAATGCGCTGCCGGAATGGCTGGACCGCATCGCCTGGTCCGGCGATATCCGCGTGCGCGACGAAGGCCGCTATTTCAGCCGCGGCAATTCGCCGTATTTCATCGACTATGCCGCGCTCAATCGCGGCGGTCCGTTCGACGTCAACCAGATCGGCCGCGGCGTCAACCCGCCGATCGCCAACACGCAGCAGAACCGCCCGAATATCCTCTCGATCCAGGCCCACCTCGGCGTGGACGTGAAGCTCGGCGACACCATCACCGCCGGCATCCGCATCGGTTCGGGCAACGACAACAATCCGGTGTCGACCACCCAGGCGCTGGGCGGCGGCCTGTCCAAGAAGAACCTGTGGCTGGACCGCGCCTGGCTGCGCTGGCAGCCGGTGGAGTGGGGCGCGTTCACCGCTGGCCGCTTCGCCAACCCGTTCTTCGTCACCGACCTGATCTACTCGCCCGAGCTGAATTTCGACGGCATCGTCGGCCAGGGCCACTGGAAGCTGGCCAGCGATATCGAAGGCTTCGCCAACGCGGGCGTGTTTCCCATCCAGTACGCCGGCAACGACACGCCGACGCAGGCCTTCGGCTACCAGAAGAACCGCAGCGACCAGAAGTGGCTGTCCGCGGTGCAGTTCGGCGCGCACTGGAAGATCGACGAAGACATGCAGTGGAGCGCGGCGCTGGCGTATTACTACTACGACAAGATGCGCGGCCGCCTGTCCGAGCCGTGCCCGATCTATACCGGCATCAATTTCTGCAGCACCGACGACGATGCGCCGCAGTACATGCAGAAGGGCAACTCGGTGTTCCTGCTGCGCAATATCGTGCCGGATCCCTCTTCGCCGGGTAATTACGCGCAGCCGCAGCTGGTAGGTCTCGCCTACGACTACCACCTGCTCAATCTCACCAGCCAGTTCGATTTCGCGGTGGGCAGCACGCCGGTGCGCGTGCAGGCCGACTACGTGCGCAACATGGCCTACCACCAGAAGGATGCGTTCCAGCGCTATGCCAATGGCCTGGGCCAGCCGGTCAACAACTACCAGGCCAGCAGCTCGGCGACCGAATCCGGTCCGTACAAGAGCGGTCCGGTGGGCTGGCTGCTGCGCGGCATCCTGGGCAATCCGAGCCCGATGAAGGCGCACGACTGGAACGTGTCGTTCGGCTACAAGTATCTGCAGCCCGATGCCGTGCTCGACGGCCTGACCGATCCGAACTTCCACCTCGGCGGCACCAATGCCAAGGGCTTTATCGTCAGCGCCGACTACGGCATCGCCGAGCGCACCTGGCTGACCGCGCGCTACTTCAATGCCAAGCAGGTATTCGGCCCGCCGCTGGCGATCGATGTGGTGCAGCTCGAGATCAACAGCAAGTTCTAAAGGAGGCGACGATGAAGACCGTGATCCGCGCGGGCGTCGCCATGGCGGCCCTGATATTTGCCCAAGGCGCGTTGGCGCAAAGCCTGGAAGAGCAGCTGCGCACGCAGCTGCGCGATGTGCGCAGCCAGCTGCAGGACCTGCAGGGGCAGCAGGCCTCGTGGCAGTCGCAGAAGACCGGCATTGAGGGCGAGCGCGACCAGGCCCGCAAAGCGCTGGAACAGGCGCAGGCCGACGTGGCGCGCCTGCGCGCTGCGGCCGGCGACGGCAAGGCGGTTGCTGCCGAACGCGGCGCCCGCCAGCAGGCCGAGGCGGCCTTGCAGCAGGCGCGCAAGGACAATGCCGATGCGACGGCCAAACTGAAAGACCAGCAAGGCCGCGATGGCGCGTTCCAGACCCAGCTCGACGAAGCGAAGCAGGCGCTGGGCACCTGCAGCGCGCGCAACCAGAAGTTGTACGACGTGAGCAAGGAAATCCTCGATGCCTATGTGCACATGGACATGGGCTCGATGATCGGCGCACGCCAACCCTTCGCTGCCTCCGCACGAGTGAAGCTGGAGAGCGCCGCGCAGGCTTACGGCGATCGTCTGTACGAACAGCGCTACGTGGCGCCGGCGGGACACCAGCCGTGAACACCAGGGCAGCCCGCGTGCTGGTCGCGTGGGGCTGCCTGATGGTGGGCAATGCATGCGCGCAGCAGGCGGAAAGCTGCGTGGACGTGAGCGTCAACCAGCACGCGGTGCTGGCGTACGACTGTCTCAGCCGGCAGTTGAGCGGCGACGGCAGGAAGCCGGCCGGCCCGCCGCCGCCGATGCTGGATGCAGTGACGCGCGAGCCATCGAACCGGCAGGCGGGGCAGTACAACGCAGCGGCGCTGGAACACCGCATGGGTTCCAACCTGGGCCGCAGCGTGCTGCCGCAGCGGCCGGCGCCGACGTATACGCCATTGATGCCGCGGGGGCGATCGGTGGACATTGAAGAGACTCGCATGGCGCCGTTCATGACGTTTCGATTTCACCCGGCGCTGCGCCGCCGCACTTCTCATGAAGTTTCCATGACAACAGTTCAGTCCTTCAGCTCCGTGAAGGTCTAACCGGAAGAAGCCGCGGCCGCGCGCCGCGCGACTAAAGCTAACGAGGCAAATGCGTGATCAAGGCGGTCGATTCGGCGAAGGCAACCGGCATCTCTTCACGCAGCGTCCCCGGACGCCGCCCGTTGGCGCAATGGATCGCCGCGGCGCTGGCGATGGGCGCGGCCATGCAGGCGCATGCGGGCAATCCGCCCGTGCTGAGCCAGGCCTGGCTCGCCGCGCAGCGTGCAGGACAGCCCGGCGCACCCACCGGCAACGCGCCCGCGCCGACGCCGAACAACCTTTCGGTGCAGAACGCGCCGCAGCTGCTGCAGCAGCGCGTGGTGCAGCAGTCGATCGCCAACCTCAACCAGGCCGCGCAGGCAGTAGCCGCGCAGCTCAGCGCGCAGCAAGCCGCGCAACAGGCGGCGCAGCAGCTGGTGACGCCGGTGCCGGACGGCATCGCCGCGGGCGGCCTGCAGGTGGCGGCGGATATCGTGCGCAATCCGGCGCTGTGGCAGAACGCCAATGCGCCGGTGCAGACCGTTGCGAGCGGCAAGACCACGGTGGAAGTGAAGCAGACCGCATCGAAGGCGATCCTGACCTGGGACAGCTTCAATGTCGGCCGCAACACCACGCTGTACTTCAATCAGAGCGGCGGCAATCAGTCCAGCGGCGGCAATGATTGGATCGCACTGAACCGTATCCAGGATCCGTCCGGGGCGCCCAGCCAGATCCTGGGCCGGATCAAGGCCGAAGGCTCGGTCTACCTCATCAACCGCAACGGCATCCTGTTCGGCGCGGGCAGCCAGGTGAATACGCATTCGCTGCTGGCCAGTTCGTTGAGCCTCTTCAGCAGTGATGTGGCGACCAGCAATGCGCGCTTCTTCAAGGGCGGCATCGCCGATCAGGCTTCGACCGCCGGCCTGCTGGTCGATGGTGTGTTCACGGATGGCCGCCGCCACGACGTGGTGATCGAGAAAGGCGCGAATATCACCACCGGCAAGCAGGGCTTCGCGCTGGTCGCGGCGCCGCACGTATCGAATGCAGGCGCCATCATCGCTGATGATGGCCAGGCGATCCTGGCCGGCGGTACGGCGTTCTATAACCCGGCGGGTTCCGACGGTACGTCCAGCGCGCTGCGGATCGCTGGCATGGACGACGGCCAGGGCATGAACGGCGCCAAGGGCGACGTCGTCAATACCGGCATGGTGCAGGCGCGCCGCGGCAGCGTGCGCATGATCGGCCACGACGTGACGCAGGCCGGTGTGGCGCTGGCCTCGACCAGCGTGGCGTATCCGGGCAGCATCGAGCTCAATGCGCGCGATCAGGCCAACGGCAGTGGCAGCAGCCTGAACTTCACCCGCGGCGGCGCTCTGGTGCTGGCACCGGGCTCGGTGACCGCCGTGCTGCCGGAGAAGGACGGCAGCACCACCTCGTCGAGTGCCGCCGCCGACGCCGCGTTCAAGGGCAGCACGCTGTCCCTGGATGGAGCCACTGTCACGCTGCGCTCCGCTTCGCTGCTGGAGGCGCCGGGCGCCAGCCTGGGCATATCGGCGCATGCCTACGCGCTGGATACGTCGCAGACCGCCGGCCGCGTCTACGTGGACAGCGGCGCCATCATCGATGTCTCCGGCCTGGCCAATGTCGCGCTGCCGATGTCGGCGCTGCTGGTCAACGTATCGCGTATCGGCCAGAACGAGCTGGCCAATTCGCCGTTGCTGCGCAATGGCTTCCTGTACACGCAGAAGAACGTCGTGGTGGACAGCACGCAGAGCGGCGCGCGTGCGGACGGCCTGGACTGGGTGGGTAGCCCGATCCTCAACGTCGCCGGCTATGTGGACAACGTGCCGCGCGGCGTTGAGCAGCTGATGACCAAGGGCGGCAACGTATCGCTGTACGGCGCCGAGGTGATCGTCCGCTCCGGTTCGCAGCTCAACCTGGACGGCGGCTTCCTTTCCTACCAGGCCGGCTGGATCACCACGCCCAATCTGCTGGGCGCCAATGGCCGCATCTACGACATCGCCTCCGCCGATCCGAACATGACTTACGTCGGCTATGCCGGCCAGTACACGCAGGATCATGTGCGCTGGGGCATCAGCCAGACCTACGACAACGGCATGCTGGCCGGCTCCAGACGCTGGGATCCCGGCTTCGTGGCGGGCGGCGATGCGGGCACGCTGCAGATCCAGGCTTCGCGCGCGCTGGCCATGGACGGCGACGTCTCCGCCCAGGCGTTCGCCGGACGCAATCAGGTGGGGCAAGGCAAACAGCCTTCCGGCGGCAACTTCATCCTGAGCCTGCCATCGATTCTCGCGACGGATGTACGCAACAGTTACGCGCCCGGCATCCTGATGCAGCAATCGGCGCTGGTACTGGACAAGCTAGTGCCGGACTTCGATGCCGGTACGAGCTGGGATGCGGTGGCGGCGGCACAGCCGGCTGACACCAGCCGCGACGCCGATCTGCGCTGGTGGCTGCCGATCTCGACCGGCATGCTGAGCGACGCCGGTTTCGCCAACGTGAAGTTCTCCACCGGCGATCGCATTTCGCGCATCCTGCAGCAGAGCGGCAGCACGCTTGCGGTGCGGCCGGGCGGCAGCGTGGCGATGGATGCCAGCCGCATCGAAGTGTTCGGCCAGATCAGTGCGCCGGCGGGTTCGATCAGCCTCACCTCGTTGGGTGTCGGCGGCGATACGCCGGTCATGCGGGCGGGTGACGGCAGCATCATGCGTCCTGATCTTGAGATTGGCGGTGGCGCCGTGCTCAGCACCCGTGGCCTGTGGGTCAACGACAGCGGTCTGGCGGCGGATCAGCGCGTGGGCGACCGCTATGTCAACGGCGGCAAGATCACGCTGACCGCCAATGCCTCGATCGGCGCGAACAGCGCGGATGCGACCGGCTCCGTGCTGCTCGACAAGGGCAGCCTGCTGGACGTGTCCGGCGGCGGCTACGTCGGCGCCGATGCCCGTGTAGAGACCAGCAACGGCGTACCGGTCGGCCGCGGCGGCGATATCAGCCTGTCCACCTATGGCAACGTCGGTACCGAGTTCCAGCAGGCCACAGCGCTTGACAGTGGCGCGCTGCGCCTGGATGGCACGCTGCTCGGTTACGGCTTCAGTGGCGGCGGCACGCTGTCGCTGCAGGCCAGCTACATCCAGATCGGCGGCGACCTTGCAGCGATGCCGCTGGCCACCGGGCTGTATCTGGATCCGGCTTACTTCGCCGGCCAGGGCTTCGACCAGTACAAGCTCACCGCCATCACCGACGGCATCGTCGCGCAAGGTGCGCAGGTGCAGGTCACCCGCAGCAATTTCCTGCCGGACTACCAGGCGCTGCTGTCCGCGCCGACCGGCAGCGATCTCTATGCTACAGATGCGGCGCACCCGGCCGGCAGCTACGCCGCCATCGGCGTGCTCGATGCCTATCATCGTTATCTCACCCGCAATGCCAGCGCCGGCTCCGGTTTTTCGCTCAGCGCGGGTCAGTACCTGGGCTGGTCGGTCGATCCGCTGGATCCGTCCAAGGGCGCGCCGCAGTACGCCGGTGTCAGCGGTTCGGTGCGTGTCGGCGAAGGCGCCGGCATCACGGTGGACGCCGGTGGCGGCATCACGCTGGCCGGCACCCAGGCCAGCACCGTGCTTGGCAGCTTGACCGCGCATGGCGGCGGCATCGATGTCTCCACCAATGCGTTGACGCGCCCGTCCGGTCTGCCGCAGGTGACGCCGCGCGTATGGCTGGGCAATGCAGCCGTGCTGGATGCCTCCGGTGTGGCGCTGATCGATCCCTGGGCTCCCGCGGTGGCCAGTGCGGACGGCACGCCGCAGGTGCCGCGCACCGGCGTGATGCTGGACGGCGGCAAGGTGTCGCTGAAGGGACGCGGCGGCTACGTGGTGGCGGAGCAGGGCAGTCGTGTCGACGTCTCCGGTGCGGCCGACAACTTCCAGTTGCCCGCGCAGCAGCCTGCGGGGATCGGCCATGCCACGGCTTACCTTGGCACGCCGGTGTGGAGCGATGCCGGCAGCATCACGCTCGGCGCCGCGGCTGGCCTGTACTTCGACGGGCAGTTGCAGGCCAGCGGCGGTGCGGCGCAGGCGGACGGCGGCACGCTGACCCTGCTTGGTCTCGGTCGCGGCCCCAGTCAGTCGACCGCGCCGCGCGCCACGGGAGTGCTGATCCAGCAATCGGGCCTGCTGTTGCCGGCAGGCGCGCAGATCGATGGCGCGGTAGATGCGGGTGCGCCGTCGGGCGTGCTGCGCTTCGCCGCGGACCGGCTCAACGATTCTGGCATCACCACGCTGGTGATCGGCGCCGATCCGTCGAAGGCCTCGTCGGACCTGGCCACGGTGGTGCCGCTGGGCTTTGCTGGCGATGTGAACCTTTCGCTCGGCCGCGCCTTCATCGCCAACACGTCGGCGATCCAGGCGCTGCCCGCGGATGCCACGACCATGGCGACGATGGCCGGCGCTTATGCGAGCGGCAATGGCCAGGTCAGCATCAAGGCGCCGTACGTCAGCCTCACCGGCGGCGCAGTGCCAATCGCTGCGCCGGTCGCCATGGCCGGCGACGGCAAACTGTCGGTGCAGGCGAACTACCTCGACATGGGTGGCTGGCTGACTCTGCAGCGCTGGGCAGAAGCGGATTTTGAGTCAGCCGCGGATATCCGCTTCCAGGCGCCCGCGCTGCTCGCCTATGCCGACGGCAAGCCGCGTCCGGGCCTGTTGTTCAGCACCGGCAATCTGACGTTCAAGGCCGCCCAGTTGTATCCAGGCACCGACTACCGCTTCGCAATCGTCGCCAACGGCGCGGGCCTGACGGACGCGAACGGCAAGGCGCTGAGCACGACGCTCAGCATCTTGCCCAATGGCAACAGCAGTACGCCGCTGTCGGCCGGTGGCACGTTGCTGCTGAGCGCGAACCATATCGAACAGCGGGGCACGGTGCGCGCGCCATCCGGCAGCCTCGTGCTGGGCGTGACCGACGCGGCCGCGCAGGCAGCGGCGCTCGGTGTCGATCCTAAGCTGTTCCCGTTCGCCATCACGCAGTCGGTGCACCTTGCGCCGGGCAGTCTGACCTCCGTGTCGCTGGGCGGCGCTACGGTGCCCTATGGCAGCACCATTGATGGTGTGCAGTGGCGCTACGACGCTGATCCGGTGATCGGCTCGCCGGACCTCACCGCACCGCCCTCCAAGCAGATCGCACTCAACGGCGCCGACCTGGCGCTCGATGCCGGCGCCGGCATCGACCTCTCCGGCGGCGGCCACCTGCAGGCGGCCGAATGGGTGGCCGGTACCGGCGGCACGCGCGACGTGCTGGCGCAGTACGGCACCAGTTACCAGAGCAGCACCACTGGCGCGCAGGTGCCGCAATACGCGGACGGCCGCGCGATCTACGCGATCCTGCCGGGTCACAGCGCGCCGGTGGCGGCCTACGACCCGGCCTTCGCCAAGCAGGGCGGCGATGGTCCGTCGGTGGGCCAGTCCGTCTACCTGTCCGGCGCGCCGGGCCTGGCGCCCGGGTATTACACCTTGCTGCCCGCGCGCTACGCGACGCTCCCGGGCGCGTACCGCGTGGTGCAGGACACCGGCGCGCGCGACAGCGTGCTCGGCAGCAGCGCGGTGCAACCGGACGGCACGTTGGCGATCAGCGGTTATTTCGCCGACGCGCTGAGCGGTGCGCGCGACGCACGCAACACGACTTTCCTGGTGCAGTCGGGCAAGGTGTGGCAGCAGTACTCGCAGTACAACCTCAGCGATGCGGATACGTTCTTCGCCAATCTTGCGCAGAAGGGCGGCAAGGTCGCGCCGGCACTGGCCGCCGACGCCGGCCGCCTCAGCTTGGCCGCCACACGCACGCTCGACCTCGGCGCCACGCTGACGTCCGCGCCGGCCAAAGGCGGGCGCGGCTCGCAGGTGGATATCGCGGCGCAGGCGATCCAGGTCGTCGGCGCCGACACCAGTCCACGCGATGGCTACCTCACGCTCTCGGCGGATGGCCTGAGCACGCTGGGCGCGGGCAGCCTCCTGCTCGGCGGCAAGCGCCAGGGCGGCAGCGACGGCGACCACGTCACCGCGGTGGCGGACAGTGTGGTGCTCGCCAACGACGCGACGCATCCGCTGCAAGGCGCGGAAATCCTGCTGGTCGTCAATGGCGGCCAGCACAGCGGCGCGCTGGGCGTATTGCTGCAACAGGGCAGCGTGCTGCGCGCAACCGGGCAGGGCAGTGGCGCGGGCAGCCTGCCGCTGGTCTTCGGCGTGGCGGCCGGCACCGACGCCAACGGCCAGCCGATCGCCGCGGTCAGCGGCGACGGCGCGCTGCTGCGGGTCTCGCAGAACGGCGCGGCGAACATCGTACGCAACAGTATCTCGGCCAATTCAGGCGGCGCGCTGGCGATCGCGGCCGGCGCAAGCGTCGACGGCGGCAACGCGCTGACGCTGGACGCGACCGGCAGCACGTCGATCGATGCGTCGAGCGCGCTTTCCGCGCAGGCGATCGACGCCAACAGCAATCGGATCACTTTCCTCGGCGCCGGTGCCGCCGTGCCGGCTGGCGCGAACGGTTTCGTGATCGGCAGCGACGCTCTGAATCTGCTGCGCGGCGCGCAGAGCGTCACGCTGCGCAGCCGCGGCGAGATGAACTTCCTCGGTAATGTGCGGGTCGACCTGGCGCACGACCTGAATCTCAGCGCCGGCACATTCACCAGCGACGGCGGCTCGGTGGATATCGAGGCCGGCAAGCTCGGCTTGTCCAACGATCTGGGCGGGGCGAACAGCGCGTTCGCCGTCGGCGCGGGCCAGTTCACGGTGCACGCGAACGAAGTGGATTTCGGCGCCGGCAGCACCGGCCTGCGTGGCTTCGGCGGCTTCTCCGCCAGCGCCATGCAGGGCATGCAAGGGCAGGGCGCGGGACACTTCGACTTCGGCAGCCTCGACGTCAATCTCAGCACGCCGTGGCTGCTCGCCGCCGACGGCGCGGATACGCAGCTGACCACTACCGGTGCGCTCAACATCGGCGGTACGGCCGGTACGGTACCGGCGGGCCATATGGGCGGCGCGCTGAGCCTCAAGGGCGGCAGTGTGTCGATCGCCACCGCCATCGCGGCGCCCGCGGGCAAGCTCGATGTGCACGCCACCAGCGGCGATGTCGCGATGGCCAGCGGTGCGCAGCTGACGGTTGGCGGCGTCAACAAGACCTTCTTCGATACCACCACTTATGCACCGGGCGGCACGCTCACGCTCACCGCCGACCACGGCAATGTCAGCCTGGCCAATGGCGCCACGCTCGACTTCTCCGGTGCCGCGGCGGGCGGCGACGCAGGCAGTCTGGATCTGGAGGCCGGCAAGGCGATCACACTGGCGGGCACGCTGCGCGGACAGGCCAGAAGCGGTTACCGCGGCGGCTACCTCACACTGGGTAGCGGCGCTGCCATGGACCTGGACGCCGCCGCCGGGCTCGCGGCCGCCGCCGGGGCGACGGGTCTGTTCTCACTCAGCACGGGTGCAGGCGATCTGCACCTGTCGGCCGGCAACACGCTGCGCGCGCAGAACGTCTACCTCGGCGCCGGCGCCGGCATCGTCGCGATCGACGGCACGGTCGACGCGTCGGCCAATGCGGGCAGCCGTATCGAGCTGTACGGCGAGCATGGCGTCGATGTGACGGGCAGCCTGATCGCCACCAGCGCCATTCCCGCGCAGCGTGGCGGCAGCGTGGTGATCGGCACCGGCGGCAAGAACGACGGCACGTTCAACGCCGACTACGGTTACCAGAACGTGCAGTACGCCGACTCCGGCTATATCCACCTCGGCCCGCAGGCGCGCATCGACGTGTCGGGCGGCTCGGCCGACATGTTCTCCGGCGGTTCCGTCAGCCTGCGCGCGCCGCTGCTTGCCAATGGCGACGTGCGCATTGTGATGGACGGCGGCGGCGCGGCCATCAAGGGCGCGCGCGTGGTCACGCTCGAGCCGTATGCGCGCTGGAGCACGGACGGCGGTTCCGCCGATCCGTCCAAGCGTTTCGACGGCCTGATCGACCCGGCCGGCTGGTACGCCACGAACACCAACGGCGGCACGCCGACGATGGTCGATGGTACGTGGACGGACGCCAGCGGCAAGATACTGGCGGCGCCGGCCGATGCTGCGCAGCTCAAGCAGTATCTGCAGAACAACTACTTCAGGCCCAAGCAGATCAACGCCGATCACACCGGTTTCTATGGCTATGTCGGCGGTGATCCCAGTAAGGGGCCAGGTACGCTGATGCGCTACGTGCAGCAGCCGGACTATACCTTCGGCGGCCGCTACACGGGCATCGCCAACCTGCAGCTGCGGCCGGGCATCGAGCTGGTCAATCCGGCCGGCGGCACGCGCGGCGGCGCTATCGCGGTGCTGACCAACTGGAACCTCGGCGCCGGCACCACGCAGCCGGACGGCAGCATCGCGCTGGCTTATCGCTACCAGGGCGTGGCGCCGATACTGACGGTGCGAGCCGCCGGTAATCTCGATATTCAGGCCAGCATCACCGACGGCTTCTATCAACAGAACCCGGGTGCGACCCTGGCCAATCCGGCGGTGCCGCCGCCGCCGCCGCCGGTGAACGACAACGGCTACGCCAATGCGGTCGCGGCCTATACGCAGTCGCAGTCCTATCTCGATGCGAACGGGTTGTGGAATGGCTCGATCAATCTGGCGGATGGAGCGGCGTCGCAGGGCAAGACGCCGGGCGGCGGCACCGCGGATATCAGCCACGATCCTTATTACCAGCCGCTGCAGGCGCCGCTGAAGGACCAGAGCGCGACGTACTACACCAACTATCAGGGCTATATCGGCGAGTTCGGCAATGGGACGAACGACGCCTGGGTCAACCGGTTCTACGATATCCAGAACGGAGGCATTGGCTTCCTGGCCTACAATCCCACGCCGCTGCCGGCGCCACAGCCGGCGGACTTCACGACGTACAAGGACTATACGGACGCCTACGACGGCTGGCTGCACCAGAACTTCTCTACCGCGGTGCCCCGGCGCAAGAATACGCCATCGCCCGTGCTGTTGCCGCTCGATGCGGACTATGCCGCGTACTCGTCCAATTACGTGATTTACCTCGGCGAGCACTACCAGTATTCCGACTACGTCTACAGCTCGGTAGGTAACAGCTTCTTCGGCACCCAGCTGTTCTATGCTCCTTTCGCGCCGAAGGCGGATCCGGCCGACCCCCTGTACAAGCAGGCGCTGGTGGCCTACCAGACGTCGCAGGCCTACCTCGACGCGAACGGGCTGTGGAATGGCTCGATCAATCTGGCGGATGGAGCGGCGTCGCAGGGCAAGACGCCGGGCGGTGGTACCGCGGACATCAGCCACGATCCCTATTACCAGCCGTTGCAGGCGCCGTTGCCGGGGCAATCGAGCAACTATTACGCCAACTATCAGGGATACATCAACGAATTCGGCAATGGGACGAACGACGCCTGGGTCAACCGGTTCTACGACATCCAGAACGGAGGCATCGGCTTCCTCGCCTACAATCCCACGCCGCTGGTGGCGCCGCAGCCCGCGGACTTCGCGACGTACAAAGACTATACGGACAGCTACGACGGCTGGCTGCAACAGAACTTTTCCACCGCGGTGACCCGGCGCCGGAATACGCCCTCGCCCGTGCTGTTGCCGCTCGATACGGACTACAGCGCATACACGGGCAACTACACGATCTATCTCGGCGAGCACTACCTGTACGCCGACTACGTATACAACTCGGTAGGCAACAGCTTCTTCGGCACCCAGCTGTTCTACGCTCCCTTCGCTCCCAAGAGCGATCCCGCCAAGCCGGGCGGCGGCACCACTCCGCCGACCACCGTGCCGGTGCCGGCCAGCGTGGCGAACAACAGTCCGTCCAACATGCCTTCGCTGGGCAGCCCGGTTTCGTTGGCCTCGGCGACCCTGCTGGGCGGTTCCAGCACGTCGTATCGGCTGGTGGCCGGCGCGCGCGCCGATGCCGCCGATCCGCTGGCGACGATGAGCGGAGCGGGCGAGGTGAACCTGGACAGCCATTTCGCGGTGGTCGACACGCTCACGCCCACGACCGACACGGGTCGGCAGAGCAAGACCAACGGCAAGGCCGTACTGCTGCCCACCGTGGTGCGCACCGGCAGCGGTTCCATCGACATCGCCAGCGGCGGCGACCTGAACTGGCTGGACACCGCGGCGCCCGCGGTGATCTATACAGCTGGTACGCCGGCCCAGGGCACCACCGCGGATACGAATGTGTCGGTAATCCGGCCAAACTGGATCACCAGCATTCCCAATACGCCGTACATGCTGAGCACCGGCCAGGTGAATCCGGAACATGGCGGTGATCTGACGCTCAATGCGCGCGGCGACATCAACGCGATTCAGCAGGTGATCGATGCCGATGGCTCGGCCACGAAGGCCAGCGGCACCGACATCTCGCAGTACTGGTGGCCGTGGATGCAGACCGCCAACGCAGCGGACGGCTCGGCCTCGTCGATCAATTTCGCCAACTTCGGCCAGGGCGTGATGAGCGCCGGCGGCAACGTGGTGGTGAGTGCCGGCGGCGACATCCACCAGCTCTCGGTCTCGCTGCCGACCACGTGGAAGGTGAACGCCGACGGCCAGAGCGTGACGACTTACGGCGGCGGCAACCTCGACGTGCACGCCGGCGGCGACATTCTCAGCGGCACTTATTTCGTCGCGAAGGGGCAGGGCAGCATCGCAGCCGGTGGCGTGATCGGTGCGGATTTCCGCTATACGGCGCCTGCCACCGATCAGTTCTTCCCAGGCCAGTCCACGCCGGTCTCCGCGTTGTTCGCCTTGCAGGATGCGCAGCTCGATGTGCGGTCGCGCGTCGGGACGGATATCGGCGGGGTCTACAATCCGTCCTACCTGTTCGCCGATCCAAGCAGCGGCAACACGTTGATCCTTCCGGCCGGACACGGCGATGCACAGAGTTACAGCGCCGCCTCCTCGTTTGCGGCAGGGGCTGCCAGCGGTAATGTCGTGTTCGACAGCCTGCGCCTGCCTGGTGCATTGTTCGATTATGGTGACGCTGGGAATATCGGCAATCCCGGCGCCATCCTGCCGGCCACGCTGAGCCTCGCGGCTCCGTCAGGCAGCGTAGATATCCGCGGTGCGGGCGCGCTGTATCCCTCCGCACAGGGCAATCTCACGGTGCTGGCCGACCAGAATGTCCTGCTGAGCCAGCAGGTCTCCACGATGCTGGACGTCCAAAGCGCTTACGGTTTCGGCCTGATCGATGCGCCGGCCGGTGCCTTGCCGTCGCCGCTGCATCCCCAGGGCGACGACACGTTGACATCGGGGTACTACCGCAAGCTTTGGTTGCAGGGTTATCTGGACAGTACCGGTGTGGCTGGAACCGTGACTCATGCCAAGACGCCGCTGCATGCGGATGACTCGACGCCCGTACGCATGTACGCGCTGCAAGGCGACATTGTTGACGGCATCCTGTCCCCCGCCGGATTCCAATACCGCTCGCTGCAGCTGACGCCGGCGAAGCCCGCGCTGGTGCGCGCAGGTCGCGATATCGTCAACCTGTCCCTGCTCGGGCAGCAGAGCCACGATGCCGACGTGACGCTGGTTGCCGCCGGTCGGGATATCTACGATTTGCCGATCAACAAGTCTTTCCAGGTGGGCGGCGTTACGGATAGCGGCTATCAGCTCGCCGCTGCCTTGCTGCTCGGTGGTCCTGGCAGTTTCCTGATCGAAGCGGGCCGAAACATCGGGCCGCTGACCAATCAGAATGAAACCGCTGCCACCGCCGTCCTGCAGAAAACCGGCAACACGGGCATCGATGCGGTCGGCAATCAGTTCAATCCCTATCTTCCGCACGCCAGCGCGGACATCAACCTGCTCTACGGCATCGGGCCGGGCATCGCCACGGCCGACTTCATGGCGCACTACGTGGATGCCACGGCCGCAGGCGTCGACAACCTGATGCCCGACCTGGTGAGCTTCATGGAGCGCCGCGTCGCCGGACGCGTGGTCGATACGGGATACGCGCAGGACAAGGTCACGGCCCAGCTGACGGCGGCCCAGGCACGCCGCCTGTTCGACCAGGAGCCGGACTATGTGCAGCGGCAGTTCGTCTCCGAAGCGCTGTTCAAGGTGCTGGCCAAGGTGGGCGCCGATTACAACGACAAGAACAGTGCGTACTTCGGCAAGTACGCACGGGGCTACGCCGCGATCGATACGCTGTTTCCGGCGGGCTTGGGCTACACGGCCAACGGCTCGGGCCAGGGCGGCCTGAACGGCGCCCAGTCCACGGTCGACACCGGCGACCTGGATCTGCGCGGCACCACGATCCAGACCCAGCAGGGCGGCAACATCACGATGCTCGCCCCCGGCGGCCAGGCGCTGCTGGGCAGTGCATCGGCGCCACCGGTGATCACCGATCCGATCAGCGGGAATGTGCTGGCCGGCCCCAACAGCATGGGCGTGCTCACGCTGGAGCAGGGCGACATCCGCATCTTCACCGATCGCAGCGTGCTGCTGGCGCAAAGCCGCATCTTCACCGAACAGGGCGGCGACCTGGTGCTGTGGAGTTCCAACGGCGACATCAACGCGGGCCAGGGCGCCAAGACCACGGCGGAAATCCCGCCGCCGGCTTATCTGTGCACGGTCGACGCGTGGTGCCGCCTGGATGCGCGCGGCCAGGTCAGTGGCGCGGGTATCGCGTCGCTGCAGAGCGTACCCGACGCCCCGAAGGGCAACGTCTATCTGGTCGCTCCGCGCGGCACAGTCGATGCGGGCGACGCGGGTATCCGCGTGTCGGGCAACCTGATCGTGGCGGCGGCCCGCGTGGTCAACGCCGACAACATCCAGGTGCAGGGCGAGAAGGTCGGCGTGCCGGTGACGCAGTCGGTCAACGTCGGCGCGTTGAATGCCGCGAGCGCCGCGGCCAATGCGGTGAGCAAGGCGGCCGAGGACATGGCGCGTCAGCAACAGGATGATGCGCGCAGCAAGCTGCCTTCGGTCATCTCGGTGCAGGTGCTGACCGGCGACGGCAGCGCCAGTCTCGATAACGGCGGCGCCAGGCCGCATCGCTACGACCCGAGCAGCCCGGTGCAAGTGCTGGGCGGCGGCATGCTGAGTGCGCGGGCCAAGGAGCAGCTCACGCCGGACGAGCGCAAGCGGCTTACCGAATAAGTAAGCCGTTACCGCCATCGATAATCGGCGCTTTCTGTAAAGTAAGCGCTATATCGGGATTTTGTCCGGCATTTACGGAAAATCCAACCGGCAAGGAGTGCAATGACGGTGCATCAGCCTGGTCGAGGCAGGGCGGCCGCATTATCGGAGGCATTGCGTCAGCTATTGGACGCACGCCAGGAAAGACTCGCCGAACGATTGATCGATCAATGCAGTCCCGAGCTGGTACGGCAGATCAGCGAGTCGCCCATCGCGACGCTCAATGTGCGTCTTTCCTATCTGCTGAGGGTGCGCCTGCGCCGGCGTGCGCCGTCCGGCGAACGCGGCGTGCATAGCGCGGCACCGCTGCTGGTGAGCGTTTTCAACGTGTGGTGCCGCGAGGGGAGGCGCGCCTCGGTGCGCAGCGTGCTGCGCGAACTCGGCGGGGCCGATCTGCGCGCGCTGCGCGAGGAGCGCGAACTGGATCCGGAGGTGGTGTCGATGCTGCGCGAGTTCGAGCCGCGCGCTTGAGTGCGCTCCGTTCGTGTGGATGGCGTGATGACAATGTCTATTATATATAAGTGTGTTTCATTTGGATTTTTTGGAAAATCCAAGTCATCGATAAGACATCTTCTAATACATCTGTTTTTAATCGATGCGTCATTCCAGGCCTGTAAAAAATCGCAGGCCTCCACTCCGGAGGTATTTTCCAAAGTAGGGGTAAGTCATGATCTTCGGTACCAATGGAAATAACCGCATGACCAAGCTCGCGGGCGCCCTCGTGCTGACCCTGGCCGCTGCCTCCTCGGCCCATGCCGCCATCCAGGTTGGCGGCGGCGCCACGCTGCCGGCCCTTGGCTACGTCGGCAATGTGACGCATCGCCTGAACAGCGCGCCGACCAGCACCTCCCTGTTCGGTGCGTACAAGACGGTGTTCGCCAACAACGGCGCTTCGTACTGCCAGACCGGCAGCGGCGCCGGCAAGAACATCCTGGCCGGCGTGAGCGGTACCAACGTGCAGAACGGCTGCCCGGACGGCTCCGCGACGCCGACCGGCTTCGGTGCCACCACCGTCGGCCGCACCACCCTGACCCAGCCGAACTTCGCCGGTTCGGATTCGCCGCTGTCCTCGGGTGACTACACCAACTATGTCACCGGTCGCGGCGCCAGCCGTCCGCTGCAGTTCCCGGCGGTTGCCGGCGGCATCGCCGTTGTGTATCGCAACGACAACTCGACGTCGACGATGAACCTGAGCACGGCGCAGGTCTGCGGCATCTTCAGCGGCACCATCACCACCTGGACCGCGCTGGGCCAGCCGGTGCCGGCCTCGGGCAACAACACCCTGCAGGTGGTCTTCCGCTCGGACGGCAGCGGCACCAGCTTCGGCCTCAGCAACTTCCTGTCCGCCAACTGCCCCGCCGATGCGGCCGGTCATCACTACATCACGGACCAGGCGTTCTCCACCGCCGTGTCGCAGTACGGCCTGCCGGGCAGCACCTGGACCGGCCAGAGCGGCAATGCCAACGTGGTCAACGCGATCGTCAACGGTTCCACCGACGGCTTCATCGGCTATGCCGAAGCTGCCAACGCGCTGGCCGTGGCCGGCAACATCGCGAATGTGAACGGCAAGAGCCCGACCGTCGACCTGGGCGATGCGACCAACCACAAGCTGGCCATCAGCAGCGCCGACGTGGTCTACAACAACGCCATCTCCGGCGTGGACAGCAACGGCCGCCCGATCGTTTCGCCGATCTCCGGCGCGCCGGCCACCAGCTGCATCGCGTTGGTGAAGCCGGACTCGTACGCTACGCTGTCCCCGTCGGTATCGGGCTACCCGATCGTCGCCGTGTCCTACCTGCTGGGTAACAGCCAGGGTAACGGTACGGATGCCACCGATGTACGTAACCTGCTGGGCGCTGCGTACAACCCGTCGGTCGTCGCCGCCACCAAGACCATCGGTGCCGGCAAGGGCCTGGTGTTCCTCAGCGCGCCGATCACGCAGCCCCAGATCAACGGCTGCGTCATCAACTGATCCATCGCAAACGGTTCCACCTGCCGTGGAACGCGCGGGAGAGGCTTGCCTCTCCCGCGTTTTTGCATGGTGGGATTGCTTCTCCGCGACCGAAATTCCATCCAGGAAAGGAGCAATGGACGTGAACGCCAAATCCAATGGAAATGCTCGTTTGATGACGTGTGGCTGTGCCTTGCTGGCCTTGCTCGGCACCTCCGCGGTTCACGCCGCCATCCAGGTGGGCGGTGGCGCCTCGCTGCCGGCCATCGGCTACGTCGGCAACGTAGCGCATCGCTTGAACTACGCACCGGATGCGGTATCGATGTTCGGCGCCTACAAGGCCGTGACGGGAACGCCGGTGTCGTACTGCCGGTCCGACAGCATCGCCGGCAAGAACGTCCTGGCGGGAGTGAGCGGCTACAACGTGCAGCTTCCATGCCCGGATGGGCCGACCATACCCAAGGGTTTCGGTGCCAGTGATCCGCACGTGAACCGTTCAAGTTTGACGCAGCCGGATTTCGCTGCCTCGGATCTGTCGTTGTCGTCGACCGACTATGCCAACTATGTCGCCAATCATGCCGGCGGTCGTCCGCTGCAGTTTCCGGCGCTGGCCGGCAGCATCGCCATCGTGTATCGCAACGACAACACGACGACGCAGCTGAACCTGACCACGGCGCAGGTGTGCGGCATCTTCAACGGCGCCATCACTACCTGGACCGCGCTGGGTCTGCCGGTTCCAGCCACGGGCGACAATACCCTGCACGTGGTTTATCGCTCCGACAGCAACGGTACCAGCTTCGGCTTCAGTAATTTCTTGTCGGCGAACTGTGCTGGCACGCCCGCTGTGCATTTCAGCACGAACCAGTCCTTTGCCAGCGCGGTCGCGCTATATGGCTTGCCGTCGGCGGCCTGGAGCGGCCAGGCCAGCAATGAGGCCGTCCTGGACATGGTGCTGAACAGTGCCGTAGATGGCTATATCGGCTATAGCGAGGCCACGAATGCGGCAATCGTGGCCGGTCAGATCGCCCTGGTGAACGGCAAGGATCCGCTCGCCGATATCGGCGATCCGGTAACGCACAAGCTGACGATCAGCAGCGCTGACCTGATCTACAACTATGCGATTACCGGCGCGGACGCCAATACCGGCCGGCCGGTATTGGCTCCGATCTCCGGTGGGCCGGTCACCAGCTGCATCGCTCTGGTGAAGCCGAATGCTTACGCCACGCAGGCAACGGGTTACCCGATCGTGACGATCTCCTACCTGCTGGGCAACAGTCGTAGCAATGGCGCGGATCTCGCCGACGTGCGCCGGCTGCTCGGTGCGCCGTACAACGCCGCGATCATCAGTGCGACCGGCACGGTCGGCGGCGGCACGGGCCTGGCCTTCCTCAGCACGCCGATCACTCAAGCCCAGGTCGACGGCTGCGTCATCGATTGATCGACTTTGGTTCCGAGCATCGTGGAAGCTGCGGTGGAGGTTTGCCGGTCGCGCGCTTGCACGCATTTGGCTGTCATGAAGGCGGGGTAGCGTTGGGCGCATGACGAGCGGAGCGGCCGGATTCGAGCAACGGGCATGCAGCCTTGGCGCCAGGGCCGCGCGAGGCTTCAGTCTGCTCGAAACCATCGCCGCCATCCTGTTGCTGGCCATCGCCGTCGGCGCACTGATGCGCGTGGCCAGCGCATCGCTCAATCTCACCGGCAAGCTCGGGCAGGTGACGCGGGCGGATATGCTCGCGCAGGGCAAGCTCGATGGTCTTGGCGTTGCGGACCCGCTGCGGGTGGGCGAGTACGATGGGATGTTCGATCGCGACTATCGCTGGCACCTGCGTATCGCGCCATGGCAAGGCGACGATCCGCCGCCGGGTAGTGCCTTGACGCTGTATCGCGTTGAGCTTCGCGTGTTGTGGGGCGACCGGCGCCATTCGCGCGAAATGAAGTATGTGACGCTGCGGGCGCAGCATCGAGATGTGCCGTGAAACGCCACGGTGTGACACACGGTTTCAGCCTGCTCGAAGTACTCAGCGCGCTGGCTTTGCTCAGCCTGCTTCTGCTCGGGGTCTTCTACGGCATCCAGACCACGACCCATTCGGTAAACATCGGATCGGCCGCGATGGAGCGCAACGATGAGGCACGTTCGCTGCAGCAGTTCCTGCGCCGGGACCTGTTGCAGGCGCGGGCGATACCGTGGCGGAAAGACGCGCTGGATAACGGCGTGGTGTTCGAAGGCGAGCCACGGCGCATGCGTTTCGTCGCACCGTTGCCTGGCTATCTCGACCGCAACGGTCCGCAGTTGCAGACGCTGGTGCTGGTGGACGATGGGAAAGGCAGGCTGAAGCTTGAGCTGGGCAGCGCGCCGCTTACGTCGGGCGGGGCGGGTGTGGAGGTCGAGCCCGAAGTGCTGGTCACGAGCTTGGGCGAGGGGCGGTTCCGCTACTACGGGCGGGAGCGCGAAGGCATGGAGGCGCGATGGCGCGATCGATGGGACATCCTCGGGCGCATGCCCGAGCTGGTCAGCATAGAACTGGGGCGCGACAAGCCGGAGCGCGACGACGCGGTGGCTTGGTTGTGGCTGCAGGCACCGATCCGGCAGGCCCCCGATGCGATCAATGTGGGTGCGCTGGCGAAGGCGCTGCCGGGCGCGCCCAGGCCATGAACGGCGCGAAAGCACTACGGTCTGGTTCGAGCCATCGCGAACAAGGCATCGCCTTGCTGGTGGTGCTATGGGCCTGCACCTTGCTGGCGATCCTGCTTGGCGGCTTTGCCACGCTGGCGCGTACCGAGTCGATCCAGACCCGATATCTCTCCACCCGCGTGCAGTTGCGCTATCTCGCCGAGGCCGGCGTGATGCGGGCGATCGCCGAGTGCGCGGACAGGAACGGAGGGCGCTGGGTCGGCGATGGTCGTCCCTATACCCTGCACATCGACAACCATGATGTGGACATCCGCATCCATGATGAACTCGGCAAGGTGGACATCAACGCCGCCGATCCTCAACTGCTGCAACGCTTGTTCATGGCGGCGGGAGAGGACGAGGCTGCGGCCGCGCAACTGGCGACCAACATCCTGGAGTGGCGCGACGCATCCGGCGCGAAGGTCTTCAGCGAGCAAGGCGCGAAACTTGACGCGGAGGCCGGCTTGGCGAGCGGCCCGCGCCATCGCGAGTTCGACACGCCGGAGCAGTTGCAGATGGTGCCCGGCGTGACACCGGCCCTTTATCGCAAAGTAGCCCCGGCCATCACGGTGTGGTCAGGCCGGCCGCAGCCGGCCCCCGCGCTGGCACCCCCCTTGGTGCTGGCGAGCCTGCCTGAAATGAACATGGCCAGGGCGGAGCGTTACGCGGCCCAGCGTGCATTGCTGGGCACACGCACGCGGCTGCCTGTGTTGCCGAACGGGCAGGCGCCGGGCCTGTGGCGCGGAGGGATGGTGAGGACGGTAATTGCGTCGGCGGTGGATCGTGAGGGGACGAAGGCGCAGGTGTCCGTCACCTTCCGCTTGACCGCGGAGCAGGGCGGCCTGGGGTACAGCGTGTTGCGATGGGAAGAAGACGGCGTGCAGTAGGGTTTTCCCGGTTGTCATGCGGTAACAGAATTTCGTGTCACGCTGCTTCGTGACGGTACCGTCGGCCAGAACTCGGCCAAGAGTATTTTCAGTAGCGGGCCGCCGTCGCAGATCAACGGTGTGCTGCATCGATTGATATCGATGGCGCAGGTTGGGTTCAACTCGATCCATGCCGTTCTTCGCGCAGGAACTCCATCAATGCGCGTACCTTCGGCGACGAGTTCAGGCGCGCTGGATACAGCGCGAACAACTTCACCGGCTCCGGCTCCCACGCCGGCAGCAGGCGCACCAGCTGCTTCTTCGCCACCGCCTGCGCGGCGCCGTGCCGCGCCAGGACCGCCACGCCGCCGCCATCCAGGGCGAGCTGGTGATTGATGGTGGGGTCGGGCACCGACAGGCGTGCTTCGACGCGCACTTCCTGAGCTTCTTTGCCCCGGTGCAGGCGCCAGATCGCGTGTTCGGCAGGTTGGCCCGATGGGCCGCACGCCGTGATCAGCGCTTCGAGCCCGCTCAGATCGGCAGGCGTTTTCGGCAACTTCCTTCCTTTGAGATAGGAAGGGCTGGCGTACAGGCCCAGCTCAATGGTGGCGAGCGGTCGCGCCAATAGTGACGAGTCTTCCAGCGGGCCGGGGCGGATCAGCACATCGAGGTTGGCTTGCTGGGGCGTCAGCTCCACCGCGGTGATCTGCATCTGCACGCGCAGCTCCGGATAGCGCCGTGCGAACTCCGCCAGGCGCGGGCCGAGCATGAAACGCGCATACGCCACCGGTGCGCCGATGCGCAGCCGGCCGCGCGGCACGGCCTGCATCGCGCCGATGGAGAGGTCGGCCAGCTCCGCTTCTTCGATCACGCGGCGGCAGCGTTCCAGATAGATCTCGCCGGCTTCGGTCAGCGCCACGCTGCGCGTGGTGCGTTCGATCAGGCGCACGCCCAGGCGTTGCTCCAGTGCCGCGATGGCGCGGCTGACGCTGGACTTGGGTACGCCGAAGTGCGCGGCGGCGGCGGTGAAGCTGCGCGCCTGCGCTACCTGCACGAAGTACTGCAGTTCGTTGAGGTCGATCATGATTGTTGCGCCTGTGCAACAGAGTGTTGCAGAACGATAGATTGTTCCATTGTAGAGCCGCGCCTATTGTCTTCGCACCCCCAACCCGAAGAAGGCAACGGACATGTATCTGATCACTGGCGCGAGCGGCAATATCGGTGGCCATATCGCGCGGCAACTGCTGGAGGCCGGACAGCCGGTGCGCGTGTTCGCGCGCGATCCGGCGAAGCTCGGCGAACTGGCCGATCGCGTCGAGATCGCGGGCGGCGACTTCAGCCATCCCGAGACGCTGGGTGCGGCCGCGCTGGGCGCCAAGGCAGTGTTCCTCAACGCCGGCCCGAACCCGCCGGACTTGCCGGCACTGCTGGCGGCGCTCAAGGCGAACGGCGCGCCGCGCGTGGTGTTCCTGTCCAGCATCCTTGCCGGCGATGCGGAGTTCTTTCTGGGCCGCTTGCATCGCGCGAGCGAGGATGCCTTGGGCGCATCCGGCCTGCGCGCCACCGTGCTGCGGCCCAGCGGCTTCATGTCCAACACCTTGCGCTGGGCCGATTCGATCCGCAGCTCCGACGTGGTCTACAACGCGATGGGCACCGGCAAGGCGCCGGCGATCGCGCCGGAGGACATCGCCGCGGTGGCGGTGCGCGCCTTGCTCGATCCGGCCCTGGCCGGCGAGACGCTGGAACTCACCGGCGGCGAACTGCTGAACGTGCCGGAGCAGGTGGAGATTCTCTCCGGCGTGCTGGGCCGCACCCTGCGCAGCGTGGACGTAAGTATCGAGGAGAGCGTGCAGGGCATGGTCGCCACCGGTATTCCCGAGCCGGTCGCGCGCGGCGTCGCGCAGTCGCTGGAGGCGGTGCGCGACGGGCGCGGCAGGGCGATGACGCCGACGGTGGAACGGATCACCGGCGTGGCGCCGCGTTCATTCGACGCCTGGGCCCGTGTGCACGCGGCAAGCTTTGCCTGAGCGGCAGGGGGCGGTGAAGATCGCCGTTCCCGTCTCCGATAAGCGGGACTTGCGCCGCTTGCGGTTGCGCTGCAATGTCGCGCCTTTCGTGTGGGGGCGCGCATGGCACGTATCTACGTGACGGAGACGATGGGTGAAGCGGAGGTGCGCGTGGCGCTGGTCACCACGCGCGGCGATGCGGATCTATGGGTCTGCCGCGTTTCTTCCTGGGGCCTGGCCACCGGCGACGAGCGCTGGTTCATCACGCCCGATCGCCAGTCCGCCACCAGGCGCGTGTTCTTTACCTCGCAGGGCATGGCCCAGATCACCGTGTGCTTCGTCTCCACCCTGGGCGAAGCGGGCTGGCGCGACCCTGCGCGCGCGCGGCCCGGCATGTTTTCACGATGAGGGCTTGCTCTGCGGCAGGCGGATCACCGGCGTACTGGCCAGCTTGAGCGTGGCCTGTACGCGCGCCGCCGCATCCTGCGCAGCAGCAGGCGAGGGGAAGCGTCCCGCGGCGAGCACCGTCCACGCGGCGTGATTCGTATCGACGGCGGCGATGCGCAGCAGCGGCAGGCCCAGTCCCTGCGCCGCGCGTTCCAGCGCATCCGCATCGTCGGCTTCGACGAACTGGCCAAGCTGCAGTGCATAGGCGGGCTGTCCTGCCGCGGGCGCGGGCGCAACCACGTCGCTGGTGACGAGCAAGGCGCTGGTGGCGACCGTGCTCGCCGCGGTTGCAGGTGCGGCGGCGGAAGCGGCGGCCGCAGGAACATGCGGCAGGGCGGGCGCGGGACGATCGCGCCAGCGCGCCGCGAATGACTGCATCGGCGCGCGCCAGTCATCGGGCGCCATCATGCCGCCGGCGAAGGCGAGCGCGCCGAACAACAGGATCAACAGAATCAGGCCAAGCTTGGCGAACATGGATGGACGGCCCCCTGCCGCATCGAAGTGCACGCGCGTCTTCACATGAAAAAGACATTTCGCCAGGGTGACGCACTGCATCAGCGGCTTTTTCCTGGCCGATGCATATTGCGGTCGCCGACAGCGATGGGCAACATTGCCGGTCCGGGGAGTCGCATGGAGCTCAAGGACGCGATGCCCCGTACAGGGGGCGTCATGGTCGATATCGCGGAGTCCAACTTGCTTGGCTCCTCGCCGCAGTTTGCTCACGTCATCGCGCAGATACGCCGTATCGCGAAGTTCGACGTGACCGTACTGATCGGTGGAGAGACCGGCACGGGCAAGGAACTGGGGGCAAGGGCGGTGCACTATCTCAGTGCGCGCGCATCGCGTCCCTTCATCGCCGTCAACTGCGGCGCGCTGGCCGATTCGCTGGTGGAAAGCGAACTGTTCGGCCACGAGCGCGGCGCATTTACCGACGCGCGCCAGGCTTCGCCTGGCCTGGTCAGCGAAGCCGAAGGCGGCACGCTGTTTCTCGACGAGATCGACACGCTCTCGCCGAAAGCGCAGGCCTCATTGCTGCGTTTCCTGCAGGACGGCACGTATCGCCGCGTGGGCGGTACGCAGACGCGCACGACCGACGTGCGCATGATCGCCGCCAGCAATGCCAATCTCGACGAGATGGTGAAGGCGCGGCAGTTCCGCCGCGACCTGCTGTATCGCCTGAAGGTGATGCCGCTGGTGATGCCGCCTTTGCGCGAGCGCGGCGGCGATGTGCTGGAGCTGGCGGAGGCGTTCCTGACACGGCTCAATCGCCAGTATGGCGCGCAGACTTCGCGCAAGTGTTTCGATCCTGCGTTTCTTGCTTCGCTGCAGCGTTATAGCTGGCCGGGCAATGTGCGTGAGCTCGAACACTTCGTGCAGCGCGAGTATCTGATGTGCGAGGGGCAGGTGATCCTGGGCGGGCCGCCGCAGGACCTGGCGCAGGCGCCGGTGCAGGCAGGCGACGATGCTGCGTTCAAGCAGGCGAAGGCGCGGGCGATCGCGGATTTCGAGCGCAGTTATGTGGCTTCGGCGATGGCGCGGGCGCGGGGGAATATCACGCAGGCGGCGCGGATGGCGGGGCAGGATCGCAGTGCGTTCAGCAAGCTGGTGAGCAAGTACAGGCTCGCGTCCGTGGTCGGACAGGAGCAAGATTCGGGCGAGTGATTCCATCCGGCGGGGCGGGCGAGTGACTGGTCATTCCGTACGTGTCGTTGCTGATGCGATTGCTCGCTATCTGGAGGCGAGTCCTATGTGTGCGGACTCGGCGGAGGGGGTGCAGCAGTGGTGGCTGCGGCCGGCTGGGTTTGAGGTTTCCCTTGATCTGGTGGTTGCGGGGTTGAGGGTATTGGAGGGGGAAGGGGTGGTTGAGTGTCGGCGTCTGGGGACGCGGGAGATCTGGCGCCTGCGGCGCGGCGGTGATTGACGCGCACGCTCGTCATTCCGGCGCAGGCCGGAATCCAGTAGCGATAACGCTCGATATGGCGCTGACGCGCGGGTGTCTCGCCTTTGGCGAGGGTTTCGTCCCGTTGCCGCGGGCCGAGTTACGTCTTCTTTGCTTGCCCAAAGTCAGGTCTATATAAACTTTCCGTGAGCGCGAAAAAAAGCGGCCATCAGGCCACTTTATAGTGTCTCAGTTTGTAGCGCTTGGTGGACCGGAGAACACTCGAAAGACGGGCAGCCGAACCTGAAGCCGGTGGGACCTAAACCGACCGGTTCAGCGTCTTGGCGCTTGCTGCGCAAACCGGTGCGCTGGCAGTGTCCGAATGTCCGCTTCCGACCCACGGCGGACGTTTCAAAACGGGGCAGGGGCACTTTCTCAAGCGACAGCGTACTCACCCTTGCGGATAGCCGGACGGATCGGCAGCGCGAGGTCGCCGGCGATGAGCTGCAGTTCGCCGTCCTGGATCAGGCATTGCAGGCGCATGCTGCGCTCGCACAGGGCAGCCAGTTGCTGCATGTCGGCGTGGTCGATGGCGAGCACGCTGAGGTTGTCGTGGCGGGTGAGCGTGCTCGCGATCTTGCTCCACCAGACGTCGACGGCATGGCCGCCATAGGCCAGCACCACGACGTGCCGCGACTGGTTGCAGGCTTTGCGCAAGCGTGTTTCATCAGGCAGGCCGACGTCGATCCACAGCTCGATCTCGTCGGTATAGGCCTTGCGCCACAGGGCCGGTTCGTCGGTGTCGCTGAGCCCCTTGCCGAACTCCAGCCGTTCGTCGGCATACAGCGTGAACGCGAGCAGGCGCGCCATCAATCGCTCCTCGGTTTCCGACGGATGCCGGGCGAGGGTCAATGCGTGGGTGGCGTAGTAGTGCCGGTCCATGTCGCTGATCGACAGTTCGGCCTTGTGGATGGTGGCGGTGAGGGCCATGGGGGCACTTGAGTGGGCGTAAAGCGACCATTTTACGCGGCTTTGCCCCGGGGGCGGAAAGACACCGGGGGCCATGCCTGGGCCGCCCGTCTTGCGGCCATGCCAGGAGGTTGGCCGTAGTCGTCCATCGAATGCAGAGTCGGGCTCACGCCGTTGTCTGTGTCGCCAAATCTGCCCGCTGTTCCGATCAACCCGCCGGCGTGGGATAACGAGCTAGCATGGGTCCGCTTTCGACCCAAGGCGGACATTCATGTGTATGCATGTGCGCACCGATGGAGTTGATCAGCGGGACCGGCCCGCCATAGTCAGCGGACCGATGGGGTGTTGGATAGGTGCGCTTTTAGGTGTTCGTGAAATCAGGGATGGTCCAACCTGACCTCGTTGTTCACTGCCGTGCTCGGCGGCCGCGCGTGCTCAGCCTATTGTAATGATCAGTCGCCCCGTGACATGACCTTGCGCGCTCACCTCGTGTGCGGTGGCGATATGGTCTAGCGGAAAGGTCCGCTCGACCGGCAAGGTGAACGACCCAGCGCTGACCAGTGTGGCGGCAGCCGCCAAGGCCTTGGTCGCGTTGATGGGCTCGAACGAGGTCCTGGCACCGTGCGCAGGTGCCGAGAGGTCGGAAATAGACAGAACCTTCGACGCGTTGCCAGTTATCGCTATCAGTTCGGGGATGACGCCCGAGCCGGCGATGTCCAGCGCTGCATGCACGCCGCCCGGAGCAAGGGCCGCCACCCTTTCCACCAAACCGGGCCCGTAGCTCGTGGGGACGGCTCCCAAGGAGCGCAGGTAGTCGTGCTTACGTTCGCTGGCCGTGCCAATGGTGTGGATTCCGGCGACGCTCGCCAATTGAATGACCGCCGATCCCACGCCGCCCGCGGCGCCGCTGACCAATAACGTCTGTCCGCGTTGTACTCCCACCTGTTCGATGATCCGGCTGGCTGTCTCGATGGCTACGGCGAAGCCCGCGGCTTCCTGGAAGGACAGGTCATCGGGCTTGAGCGCCCATTCGTCCAGAATCGCGTACTCGGCCATCGTGTGCTGGCCCTTGCCAAACACGGCATCGCCCAGCGCTGCGCCGGTCACCCCTTCGCCCAGGGCATCGATCACCCCGGCCGCATCGAAACCCGTACCAGCGGGAAACGTCAGCGGCATCATCTCGTGCATGTAGCCCGCCCGCAGTTTCCAATCGATGGGATTGATCCCGGCCGCCACGACGGCGATACGCACTTGTCCGGGGCCTGGCTCGGGTCGCGGCACTTCCTCGATCTGTAACACCTCAGGACCGCCGTAGCGGTGAAAACGTACTGCCTTCATGGGAACTTCCTCTTATCGACCTGCTGATCAAATGGGGCATCCACCTCCAGCTGGGTCGACGTAGCGTCAGCTTGAGTGGGGCCAATTCCTGTGTCCGGTGCACGCAGCCATTGTCTGTCGCTACATAAGTGGCTCATAGTCAGGAAAACCTGGACACGACGTCTCATAAATGGAACATGCTTTGGATATCGCGGCGCTCGCCGCCTTCCACCTCGTGGTGCACCACGGGGGATTTGGGCGCGCGAGCCGTGTCAGCGGACAGCCCAAAGCCACGTTGTCCCGCCGCGTGCGGGCACTGGAGGAAAGCCTCGGCGTTCGCCTGATCGAGCGTGGTGCTCGGCAGCTTAAGTTGACGCACGAAGGCACTCTGCTGCATGCACGCACCCTGGACCCTGTCGCCGAGATCGCGCAGGCCGCCGAGGAATTGAAGTCTGGCCTCGGCCGGCCGCGGGGCGTGCTACGCGTGAGTGTGCCGCTGCTGTTCGCCCATACGGCGATGGGGCGTCTGGGCGCGGCATTCCTGGCCGCCTATCCGGAGATACGGCTTGAGGTCACCGCCGAAGATCGGCTCGTCGACCTGGTGGGCGATGGCTACGACGTGGTGGTTCGCTTCAACCCCCGGCGCGACGATGCCCTCACCGGCCGCCACTTCCTGAGTGATCAGCTGGTGCTCGTTGCACCGCCGGGTGCGGTCCGCCCGCATGTTGATGCAGCGGGCTCGGCCGAACGCGAACTGCCCGCTATCGTGCGCACCGGTCGTGCCGAGGTGGGTCCGTGGACGGTGGTTGACGCCACCGGAAAGCGATACACCTACCAACCGCGACCAGTGTTGTCCTTTTCGACACCCTGGCTGATACGGAGTGCTGTGCTGGCCGGAGCCGGTGCCGCTCTGGTGCCACGGTCCGCTGTTGCAGATGACATCGCCGCCGGTCGCTTGGTCGCGTGGGGCGTGGTACAGGCCCCACCGATAGAAGGATGGGTGCTGCATGCATCGCGTCGTCTAGTAAGCCCCAAGGTGAGCGCCTTCGTGGATTTCCTCTGCAGGCAATTTGCCTGACTCGGCGCCGACTAGTTTTACGCGAAGCTCCCGGTCGGCTGCCCGATCACCACCGGCACAGGTGATCATCAGCAGCGGTGCGCGGGATCATCACTGGTCGGATGATCAGCCTGAATCGGTCCGCTGATCAGACTCCATCGGTCTTCTCATGTATTCCAACCGGTGCACGCACATGCAGTCATCGCTCAGATTGCTGCAGACTGTTAGCCGGGCGAGGAATGGTTTAGAGAAATCAGTGCCTCAGTTGCTGCATTCAGCGAGTGGGGGCAGATCGGTCGCGTAGGGGGCTGCATGAACACTGACGAACAAATCGAGGAATATATCGCCGCTCAGCCAGAGCCAAAACGCGCGGACATGATGGAGTTGCATCGCATCATTCTGGATATCATGCCGAAATGCAGATTGTGGTTCCTGGATGGCAAGGACGATTCGGGGAAGACGATTTCCAACCCAAACATAGGGTATGGGACCCAGACGATGAAGTACGCCGGCGGCAATGCCAGGGAGTTCTATCAGGTTGGCATCAGCGCAAACACAACCGGAATCTCCGTCTACATTCTTGGAATCGAAGACAAGAAGTACCTGTCGCAGGTGTTTGGAAAGGATCTCGGCAAGGCAAAAATCACTGGGTACTGCATCAAGTTCAAAGCGCTGCGCGATATAAGCGTAGAGACACTGAAAGCCGCCATACGTTATGGCATTGATCAGACGACCATCTAGCATGGCTGCTTAAAGTCCGCTTCCGACCCATAGCGGACTTAAAGCATTACGGAAGGGGCGCCGAGGATGATCTCGGATAAGGATGTAGTGAGCGCATACATTGCGGCCGTGCCGCGCTGATTCATTCGTCGGGGGACTAGCACCGTGGCCACTTATCAGCACCCGGGCAACTACATCCAGGGGATTCCCAATGCGCACGGCATCCAGGGCGTTTCGACGTCTGTGGCGGCTTTCCTCGGCATCACCGATGCAGGACCGATCAACACGCCGATCTTGATCACCAGTTGGAACGCCTACACGAACCAGTTCGGCGGACTGGTCTGGATGGGCTTCAATTCCTGGGCGGTGTATGAGTTCTTCCAGGAAGGCGGGACGGCCTGCTACGTAGTGCGCCTGGACGACAGCAAGTGCAGTGCTGCGACAGCCAGCGTCGACACCGCCAAGCTGGTCGCCGCCACCAAGGGCACGTGGGGGGCGTCCCTCATGTACTACATCAGTAACGGCGCCACGCAGAAGACCGGGGACGGCACTCCACCGCAGGGGTCTGTGTTCAATTTCCAGGTGGTGGTACCGGCAGCTTTGATCGACAGGGCCATCAAGGCCGGCACGGACAATTTCGCCCTGCAGTTGCTGGCCAGCTATGTTCGCCAGAACGCCTTGGTGTCAACGGCCCTCGGCACCGACACGACCCGCTATTACGTGCTGGAAACCTTCACCGGCTTCACCAACGCGGGACCGGAATTCGCGGTGCGCATCAATGCGCAATCGATGTTCGTGCGCGTATCCCAGCCAGGCAGCCCCACCACGCGCCCGGATAACACAGGCACGCCGATGGCGTTGACGGGAGGGCGTAGCGGTGAGCTGGATTTCAAGGCCGGCCAGGACTCGCTCAGGACGATCCAGGGCTTGAGCCTGCTGGCCCAGCCGCAAACCGCAGCGATCACCGACGCCGATGGCAAGGTGGATTCAACCGCGCAGGCGATGTTGATCAACCAGGGTCTGGCTCTGTGCGAGGAGCTGACCAGCCTGTTCTATGTGGCCGACCCGCCGTTCGGACAGAACGTGCAGCAGATCATCGCGTTCAAGTCGGGCGCGGGCCAGTACAACGGACAAACGCCGCCACCCGCGGTCAGTTCCAGCTATGGCTCGCTCTACTACCCGTGGGCCTGGATATTCAATCCGCTGTCCAACAGCAACGTGCCGATCCCACCCTCGGGCCCGGTGCTCGGCCGTTACGCCTTCACCGACAGCTCCATTGGCGTATGGAAATCCCCGGCGGGCGTGAACGACGGCGCCATGCGCTTCGTGGTGGCGATGGAGCACCCGCTTACCGATAGCGACCAGGATCAGCTCAACGTCAGTGGCATCAACGCGCTGCGCTACCTGATCAATTACGGCAACGTAGTCTACGGTGCGCGTACCGTTTCGCAGGACCCACAGTGGACCTATCTGAGCGTGCGCCGTCTGTTCATCTACGTTGAGCAGAGTCTGAAGAACAGCCTGCAATGGGTTGTGTTCGAGCCGAACGATCAGACCCTTTGGGCTGCCGTGAGGCGCGACATCGGCGCTTTCCTCACCACGCTGTGGCAGCAGGGCGGATTGTTCGCCGCCACGCCACAGGAGGCCTTCTTCGTCACCTGCGACGCCAGCAACAACCCGCCCGAGACGCGCATGCTGGGCCAGCTCTACATCGACATCGGATTGGCGCCGGTGTATCCAGCCGAGTTCGTCGTGATCCGCATTACCCAGAAGACTGCCGGCCCGGATTCGGGCAGCTGAGGCGGGAGACGCCCCAATGGCGAATACCAGCGCTTATCAGGGGCAAGCAGGACCGCCAGGCGGCGCTGCTCGAGCCCAGGACGTGCGTCAAAGCGCGTCGCTACGGTTCCTCGCCTGCACGCTTCTCCCCATACTTCTGATGCAGCTGATGCGATAGCGCCAAACCGCGCCGCAGTTGGCGTTGCAGGGCGTTTGGCGGCGGCGTCGTGCGATGCAGAATGATGCGCGTCTAGGCTGGCCCTTCGGCTCTACGGCCGATCAAGGTCAGGCAGAGGATTTCGCAGCCGTTGTGGGCGATGCGAGTCTGCTCGCGGTACGGCGGGTTCTGGGGCGGGGCAAGCAGGCGGCGTGGGTCTTGCCGGATAGCGGAACAGCGCGGCAAGCTGCATATCGGTGGGGTTGATGGCCAGCACCTCCATGCCGCGGCCTTAATCCTTCGCCGCACCGGCGTCGAGGAGCTGGGCCATCACATGCCATAGCTCGCGCACCTCGGCCGCACTCCCATAGGGCACCTGCTCGTAGATGGCGTGTCGGGTGGTGGGCGCGACCTTCGGGTGCAGCCACTGCGCCACATCGTCGGCGAGGCGATAGCCGAGCATGTCGGGTGCCGCCACCATGGAGCCGTGCGCCTCCAGACCCATGCGGACCGCGGCCCAGGAGTAGGAGCCGGTGGCCGAGCCATGGAGGAGCACAATGGGAAGGTCGTCGGTCATCGGGGATCCTGACTTCGGGAGAGGGAATCTGTGCTCTCAAGCCAGCATCGATTGCTGGGCGAAGATACCCGCCATCGCGCCCTGCGATGATGCCTGGGTGACTGAGGGCAAGAAGGGTGTCGTGAGGTCGCCGGCGGCGTAGATGCCGAGCATGCTGGTTTGGCGTCGCTCGTCGACCTTGAGGACGATGCCGGTGGGCGTATCGACCGTGGCGAGGCCCAGTGATGCATGCAGGCTTGCGGACGGCTTGTTGCGCGGATGGGCGAACAGGACGTCGACCGCGACATTGCGGCGGGTATCGAGATTGACAGTGGTGATATGACCCTTGTGATGGGCGATCTCGACGATCCGGCCATCGACGACAGGTATGTTGCGGCGTGCCAGATCGTCCTGAATCTCGGGCGCAATGTCATGACCATCGGCGAAGACGGTCAACTTGTCCGTCCAATCGTGGAACAGCCTGACGGACTGGTGCGACTGCGGGCCGGACCAGACGAGACCCCAGCGCTGGCCGGCGACTTCAAAGCCGTCGCAATAGGGGCAAGGCACGATGGACGCGCCCCAGCCTTCGGTGAAGCCCGGAACATCAGGCATCTGGTCGACGACGCCATAGCTCAGGATCAGGCGGCGCGCCCCAAGGCTTTCGCCATCGGCCGTGAGGACGGAGAAATCGTCGAGGGCGCCAGAGATGCTGTCGGCCCGGGCATTGACCAGCCTGATCGTGGGATAGCGCGCCAGCTGCTGCCGCGCCTCGGCCAGGATGTCCAGCGGTGGCTTGTGATCGTGACCGAGCAGGCCATGCGAGTGGCCGGCGAAGCGATTGCGCGGCAAGCCGGTATCGAGAACGGTGACTTTGCGGCGGGCACGGCCGAGTTGCAGGGCGGCGGCCAGGCCGGCAAAGCTGCCGCCGATGATGATGACGTCATCCATGGTGATGGACTCTGTATGTGGATGAGAGGTTGGGTTGGAGCTGGCTTGCACATTTAGATACTGTAAAGTATCGTAATTCACGATTTAAGATACCGTCAAGGACCATAATTATCGTGATCGAAAACAGCCAGGCCCGGCGCGGCCGGCCCGCCAACGAGGCCCTTGGCCAAACGATCGTCGACGCCGCGCGCGAACTCTTTGTGGAGTTGGGTTTTCAAGCGACGACATTGGACAAGGTCGCCCAGCGAGCGAAGATCTCCAAGCTCAGCATCTATCGGCACTTCGAGAACAAGGAGGCGCTGTTCAGCGCGGCCATCGCGGCCGGCTGCCATCAGTTGTTTGCACCAGAGCCCCTTCTTGAAGGCGTCGACGGTTCGGTCGAAGATCGGCTGGTGGCGGTGGGATCATTACTGCTTCGCACGCTGTTGAGATCAGACGTCCGCAGTGTCGAAGCCATGGTCATGGCCGACAGGACGAATCAAAGCTCGTTAAGCAAGCTCCATTACGAAGCCGGCCCCGCCCATGTCATCGCCCAAATCGAGGCCCTGTTGCGTCAGTTGCACGCGAAGGCGCTTCTGAACGTGCCCGATCCCCTCCGGTCCGCCCGCTTGTTTGCCGCGCTTTTCAAAGGATCCGATCTCCTGCTTATCGCGCGCTTCGATGAGGCGAGAGCAGAGGATGACAACGAAATCGAATCCTATTGCCGATCGGCCGTCGCCATGTTCATCGCGGCGCACGGTGGCAACAACCACGCAGGCGAATAGCCTGTTCCAATATGAATGTACCCGGCCACGACAATGGTCGCGTTTGCCCTGGTCAATGAGAGTCGGAGGTTCAACCTTCGGTATCGTGCTACCGGTCCTCCTGATCAACTTCATCGGCGTACGCAGGCAATCAGCAGGTGGGCTGACGTTTGCTCGAATGACGGCATCGACTCAGCTTCCTCCAGACCCGTGCCGTGGTGAGTGCGATAGAAGACACCGAGTCTGAGCGAGGCTTGCCGCGCTGTTTGCCCTTTGGCGCGTTGCCCTGTACTGTAGGCCTGCTGAGTTACGAGGGTCACCATGAATTGTGGCCTGATGCTGTAGATAGCTTTTCACTACACCGTTGTTCCCCTTCCTCCTTGCGACCAGCTTTTCCGCCGCCATGCGGCTTTACTCGTTCCAAGGAGAATAAACATGTCCCAGACTGAAACCGGTTCCGTCAAGTGGTTCAACGACGCCAAGGGTTTTGGCTTCATCAGTCGAGACGCAGGTGGTGACGACGTGTTCGTTCACTTCCGCTCGATCCAGTCCTCAGGCTTCAAGAGCCTGACCGATGGTCAGAAGGTGTCCTTCACCGTGACCCAAGGACAGCGAGGGTTGCAGGCAGAACAGGTGCAGGTGATCTAAGGATCCTTGCCCGAACGAAAAGAGCCCGGCCTTGTGCCGGGCTTTTTGCTTTAAGCGCATTTGCTGCGCTCAGCGCATTCCTGGAACAGTGGCAGGATCAGGTGCTCTTGGTGTTTGCTGTTCCAGCCACGGGCTCCGGCCTGTCGCCATCGCGCGACGCCACCTTCTTGGCCTGCTTGTCGTCTTGCTTTTTCTTCTTTGCAATTTCCCGCTGGCGTTTTTCGAAAGAGTAGTTTGTCTTTGCCAATGGAGCGTTCTCAGTTGTGGTGATGGGGCATGGGCTCCGTAGAGCGATCGTCATACTTCGTGCATCAAGGACAAGTGGTTGATTCTAAGGTTGATCGTCGAGCGCAGGTGTACGAGCGTTGCGGCCAAAGGCCATGCTTTCAGCCCGATCGGGTCCACGCAAACTCGATATCGTCCATGACGACCTGTTGAACCTCTCCGGGTGACACGCCTAAAAGTTCATTGATGCCGCCATGACGCATCCCAAAGAAGATTCCATCGCGCCGGTAGGTCGCGCTCCACTTGACGCGATCCGCGTGGATAAGTTCGTACTCGCCTTCGTACGTAAAGCCATTCGTGGTTTTACCGGATATGTTGGTCATGGCAACCTCTTTGGCTAGGGGCATCGATGCATTTCATGATTTCTCGAAGACTAGGGTGCATAGATGCCGAGCACGGCTTGGTGAGGCAGGGGGCAACGATGCGTCGTCCATATGCATCAGCCGTTATACCTATCAGAGAGCAGAATCACAGGCTTTTAAGAGAAGTTACGAATGGTCTGAGATGTTAGGGCACGGCTGTTCGAGCAGAATGTTCCCCAAGCGTGCGCTTACCTCCGTTACGCCACCGTAACATGTCGTAAAGCCATCGCTCCTGCAGCTACGACAGCGCGCGCGGTCGCCCCCTCCTCGCCTGCGCACTTCCTCCCTTTCTTTTGATGCAATGGATGCAAGGGCGCCAAGCCTGGCCAGGCTTAGTGCAAAGAGGGTTTTCTAAGAGTTGGCACTTGATGCAGATTGATGCACGCCTGGAGTGAGCCCCGGGTGACTTCGGTCGAAGGCCAGGCAGGGAATCTCGCGACCGTGGTGGGTGACGTATGTGCGCCCGCGGTATTGCGGGATTCTGGACAATGCGAGGAGGCGGTTCGTTCTAGCCTTGCCGGGCAAGGGGAAGCGAATCATCGAGTTGCAGCTGCCGGTTCTACGCCGCGTGCTCTCCGTTCGATTCTCGCGACGCCCTCCATCTCCCTCTCCCCGCCGGGGAGAGGGTTGGGCTGAGGGGACGGGGCTTGCGATAACGCATCCACGAAGCAATTGCTCGTAACGAACTCAACGAAACGTTGCGCTTATCGCGCAGCTTTGTGCTGTCCGATGTTTGCCCTGTGCAATTCCAACCACGGCGTGACTTTTTTCTCCCACCCGCGCGCCACGCCTTGTTCGCTTTTCCGATTCAAACCATTGCACACGAATCCCCACACATCGCACCACCAATCACCGTGTGAAAAACCACACGATGCACCACACATACATCACCCGCATCAACCCAAGAACCGCACCACATCACCATTCCTCGCCGTTGGCACGCCTTTTGATTCCTCCGTTCCGCAACGCGTGCGGCAGCGTTCGATGCAAGAAGGGACTTTGCAGCCGCCCAACGAACCGAGGCCTGTACATGACTGTCGAGAGCATTCAACAGAAGCTGCTGCGCGTGCGGCCGCCGCGCGTGCGCATCACGTACGACGTCGAAACGGGCGGCTCGAGCGAGAAGGTGGAGCTGGCCTTTATCGTCGGCATGTTCGCCAATCTGTCGGGCGAGCTCGATGCGGGGTCGCTGCCGGCGTTGAAGGATCGGCGGATGCGCGATATCGACGCCGAATCGTTCGACAAGATCCTGGCCGACAGTTCGCCCATGATCAAACTCAACGGCATTGCGGACACCATCGCGGGGGAGGGCAAGGTCCTTTCCGGCGAACTGCATTTCAACGCGCTCGCGGACTTCGAGCCGCTGGCCGTGGTCAATGCGGTGCCGAGTCTGCGCCAGCGCTATGAGGCGCGGGCGGATCTGCGCGGGCTGCAGTCGATGGCCGAATGCAATGACGCGCTGGGGGCGATGCTCGATCGCTCCACCACCGATGGCGCGGCGATCACTGCCTTGAAGAGCGCGTTCGCGGCGGCGCCGACGGACAACTGGGCCGGCGCCAGTGTCAACGCACAGGACAATCCGCCGGTGAATGCCGCGGGTGCCGATCTGCCCGGCGCGCTGGTCAGCTTGCTGGCGGCGCAGATGGCCGGCAATAAGCAGGCTGCGGCTGCGGCGAAGCAGGCGGCCGATGCGGCGGCGGCATCGTCGAGCAGTGCGGCGGCGAACATCGACACCACCGCGCAAGCGCTGACCGCCGCGCAGAAGGCCGCGACCGATGCCGCCACCGCCTTGGCGAAAGCCCAGGATGCGGCGAGCAAGGCCAAGGGCGACGATGCGATCGCGGCCGCCAACAAGGCGGTGGTCGATGCCTCGAAGGCGAAGAACGATGCCGATGCTGCGGCGCTTACCGCGCAGGCGCAGGCCGATGCCGCCAGCGAGCTGGCCAAGCGCCTTGCGGCGGTGGCGACCGACCGGCAGCAGGCCTTCCTGGCGATCGATCCGCTGAGCAAGGCGCGCCGCCTTGCTGGCCGTTTCACCAACGAGATCCTGGTGCCGCTGGGCAATCGGGACCTGACCCAGGTGGCGCTGGGCGCCAACGGCCTGATGGACGAGCGCGCCGGCGGCATCGACGTGCAGATCGGCGGGCAGCTGGACGTGATTCTGCACACCAAGTCATTCAAGGACCTGGAAGCGACCTGGCGCGGGCTCTACTACGTGGTGTCGCGCACCGAGAGCGGCCGTCTGCTGAAGCTGCGCGTGCTCAACGCCAGCATGGACGATCTGCGCAAGGAGCTGGAAAAGGCGGCCGATTTCGATCAGAGCTGCATCTTCAAGATGGTCTACGAAGCCGAGTTCGGCACCTATGGCGGCTCGCCGTACAGCCTGCTGCTGGGCGGCTACGAGTTCGATCATTCGCCGACCAGCATGTCGCTGCTGACCAATATGACCAAGATCGCCGCGTCGGCGCATGCACCGTTCCTTGCGGCGGCGGCACCGGGACTGTTCGGCCTGGACAGCTTCGACAAGCTGGCCAAGCCGCGCGATCTGAGCCAGCTGTTCGAATCGCCGGAGCTGGCGCAGTGGATGGAATTCCGCGGCAGCGAGGATTCGCGCTACGTGGCGCTGGCGCTGCCGCACGTGCTGCTGCGCCTGCCGTACGGCAAGGACGCGCGTCCGGCCGAAGGCCTGCGCTATGAGGAGACGGTGACCGGTCCCGATGGCCCGGACCACAACGCCTTCCTGTGGGGCAATGCGGCCTATGCGCTGGCCGAGCGCATCACCCATGCCTTCGCGCTGTACCACTGGACCGCGGCGATCCGCGGCGTGGAAGGCGGCGGTCTGGTCGATGGCCTGCCGGTGTTTACCTATCGCGACGATGCGGATCTGGTGAACATGATCTGCCCGACCGAGGTGTCGATCACCGACCGCCGCGAGAAGGAGCTCAACGACCTGGGCTTTATCGCGCTGTGCAACTGCAAGGGCACCGGCCAGGCGGCGTTCTTCGGCGGCCAGACCGCCAACCTGCCGCGCCAGTACATCAGCGACGAAGCGAATGCCAACGCCAAGCTCTCGGCAATGCTGCCGTACATCCTGGCCGCCTCGCGCTTCGCGCATTACATCAAGGTGATCATGCGCAAGAAGATCGGCGCCTTCCTCACCCGCGGCAATATCGAGGCTTATCTCAACACCTGGATCGCGCAGTACGTACTGCTGGACGACAACGCCTCGCAGGAGGTGAAGGCCAGCTATCCGCTGCGCGCGGCGCAGATCACCGTGACCGACGTGCCGGGCGCGCCCGGTTCGTACAAGGCCACGGTCTTTATCAAGCCGCATTTCCAGCTGGAAGAACTCACCACCTCGATTCGCCTGGTGGCGGATCTGCCGGCGGGCTGACGCATCGCGCGACCGCCGCACCTAACCGCCTGATCAAGAACCTGGAGCAACCATGGACCTCATACTTCTGCAACCCGGCGACTCGTCGATCTTCGGTGGCCCCAACGGCTGGAAAGGCGGCGGCAGCCTGATCGACAACCAGTGGCGCGACGAGGTGCTCAAGCTCGGGCAGTGCCTGGAGCTGGTCTCGGTGCACCAGGGCATGAAACAGCAGATCACCACCGACGTGAGCAATTCGGCGCGTACCTCGGGCCGCCCGATCATCACCGAGTTCACCTGCGTGAAGTACGTGGACAAGACGTCGGTGAAGTTCTACGAGTTCTGCCTGCGCGCACAGCCGCTGGGCAAGGGCGACAAGAACCCCACCAAGATCTATATCGCGCGCAACTCCGGCGAGATGACCGCCAATATCCTCACCATCGAACTGCGCGACGCGATCATCAGCGAGATCCAGTTCCAGTCCAACCCGGACGACATGCCCACCGAGCAGTTCAAGCTCAACTTCACCGAAGTGCTGTGGACCTACACGGTGCAGCAGGCGGATATGACGACTTCGGGCAACCTGGCTTCGGGCTGGAGTATCGCTCGCAACCGTCCGATCGGTCAGTTCACTACCGATTAAAGCCCTCTCCCATCGGAGAGGGGTTGGGGTGAGGGTTCGGGCGGAGTGATCAACATCACTCTTGCGCTCCGCCCGAACCCTCATCCGCCTGCCGGCACCTTCTCCCGAAGGGAGAAGGGTTTGAATTTGAGTACTGAGCCAACGGGCAGGAGATGGTCGTGCAATTCCTGATGGAACGGCTGGTCAATCGCAGCGAGCCGGGCATGGGACAGGCTCCGCCGTTCGATCCGATCGGCGCGGTCGCCGCGCAGATCCAGCGCATCGTCGAATGCCGGCCTTATGTGGGCCTGGGCGGTGCGCGGGTGTGCGATTTCGGCATGCCGCCGATCGTCGATACGGGAATCGGCCTGCCGGACCATGAACGCTTTGGCGCGCGCCTGCTGGAGGCGATCGCGCGCTTCGAACCGCGCCTGCGCGCGCCGCGGCTGGAATGGCTGGCGACGGGCAGGGCGCTCAAGCCCTATGCGCTGGTCGTGCACGGCACCGTGCAGGTGGACGACCAGTCCAGCACTTTCCGTTTCGAGCTGCCTTGTCCGGACGATCTGGCATGAATGCCGATGTGCCCCGCCTGAAAATGTGGTTCGAGCAGGAGCTGGCCTCGTTGCGCGACGAGGCCACGGACTTCGGCGCGTCCTTCCCGGCCATTGCCAAGGCGCTGGAACTGAGCGGCGGGCGCAGCAGCGATCCGCAGGTGGAAATGCTGGTGCAGTCCTTCGCCTGGATGGCGGGGCGCCTGCGCTACCAGCTCGAGACCGATCAGGCGGTGCTGCCCAATGCGCTGATGAGCCTGCTGTATCCGCATCTGGAAGCACCGCTGCCGTCGATGCTGGTGGGCGAGATCGAGGTGCGCCCGGACGGCGCCAACTTCGCCCACGGCGCCACGCTGGAGCGCGGCCGCTATGTCTATGCGCTGGCCACCAACGAATTCGGCCAGCAGGTGCGCTGCCGCTTCCGCACCTGCTACGACACGCCGCTGTGGCCGCTGAAGATCACCCACGTCGAGTCTATGGCGGCGAACGCCTATCCGCTGGATCCGAACGACACCCGCACCGCGTCCATTCTCAGCGCCACCGTCACCTGCATGGGCAAGGAGCCGGTGCATGCGATGAAGCTGCCGTTCCTGCGCTTCTGCATCCACGCCGACCATAAGCTCGCCTATTCGCTGTACGACGGCCTGGCCATGCATCTGGTACGCATGGCGGTGCGCATCCGCGCCACCGGCGAGCTGCGCTATATCGATGCCTCGCAGCTGCAATGGCGTGGTTTCGACGACAAGGAGGCGGTGCTCGGCGCCAATCCGCTGACCCATCCCGGCTACCGGCTGGTGCAGGAATACTTTGCCTTTCCGCAGAAGTTCCTGTTCTTCGACGTGGCCGGCATGGACCTGTCCGGCGTGGACAAGGAGTTCGAGCTGCTGTTCCTGCTCGACGTGCCGCCGACCAAGGACCATCACTACGACCGCCATCTGCTGCGGCTGAACTGCCTGCCGCTGATCAATCTGTTCCCGCAACGCATCGAGCCGTTCGTGCTGGACCAGCGCCAGTACGAATACCGCTTGGTCGCCGACGAACAGAACCATCGCTATTGCGAGATCTACAGTCTCGAAGAGCTGGTCTCGATCCGCCCCGACCGCAGCCCGCGCCCGATCGCGCCGTACTTCGCGCTGGACGAGATGCAGCGGCTGGACAAGATCGACTACTTCTATGCGAGCCGCCGCGAGGTCAACCAGACCGGCGCGGTGCACGGCACCGAGACCTTCGTGTCCTTCCTGGATCCGGAGTTCGACACCATGCTTCCGCCGGAAGAGATGATCGGCGGCACCGCGCTGTGCACCAACCGCCGGTTGCCATCGCAGCTGGTGGTGGGCACCACGCTGTATCTGGAAGGCGCCGGCCCGGTGACTTCGTTGCGCGTGGCCTGCAAGCCGACGCCGAACCAGCCGCCGCAGATGGTGGGCGAGCGGCCGTGGGCGCTGGTCTCGCAGCTGTCGCTCAATCATCTGTCGCTGGTCGACGGCCAGCGCGGCCCGCCGGTGCTGAAGAACATGCTGCGTCTGCACGTGGGGCCGGCCAGCCTGACCGGTTACCGGCAGATCGACGGCCTGCGCGCGATGAGCACGCGCCGCGTGCAGAAGCGCATGCCGCGCCGCGAAGCCTGGCGCGGTTTCGTCGACTGCCTGCAGGTGCGCCTGCAGGTGGACCTGGGCCATTTCGAAGGCGGCAGCGCGGTGCTGTTCGGCAGCGTGCTGCACCGTTTCCTGGCGCTCTATGCGGAGGTCAATACCGTTATTGAACTGATTCTCGAATCTTCCGACCGGCGAGGAGAACTCAAGTCATGGCCGCCCCTGACTGGCGCACAGGTGAGCCTCTAAACGACCGGCTGCTGCGGCGGCCGGCCAGTTTCGAATTCTTCCAGTGGGTACGACTGCAGTCGTGGCCGCGGCGGGGCACGTCCGCGCGGCGCGAGGGCGCCCGCTTCGTATCGCCGCTCCTGCGCTTCCGCGGCGAGATGTCACCGGTGTTTCCGGGCAGCGAGATTTCGCGCGGCCGGCTGCGCGAGGAGCGCAGCCTGGCGGCGGACGATCCGCGCCAGGAACTGTTCGTCGCCAACTTCGCCTTGTCCGGCGTGCTCGGTCCGCTGCCGGACAGCTTCGCCGACTGGGCGCGCCAGCGCCTGGCCGAGCGCGATCCGGCGATGACCGAGTTCCTCGATATCTTCAACCACCGGCTCAGCACGCTGCGCTACGAATTGAAAGCCGCCAGCGTGCCGGCGTTCGACGCCTTGCGGCCGGAAGATACGCGCCAGGCCGAAGCGGCCGGCGCGCTGATGGGTTTGGCGGCGTTCGAAGGCGAGGGCGCGGCGATCCTCGCGCGCCGCGTGCCGCTGCCGCGCCGCGCGATGCTCGCGCTGGCCGGCCTGGTGGCGAACGGGCGCAAGAGCGCGGCACAGGCGCAGATCGTGCTGGGCGTGTATCTGCAGGCGCCGGTGCAAGTGCAAGCCCTGGTTGGCGCGTGGCGCGACATCGAAGCCGGCGACCGCACCTTGCTTGGCCGGCGCACGCTGGGCGACGGCGCGCCGCTGGGCCGCCGCGTATGGGTCAACCATGCCGCGATCGGCCTGCGCATCGGGCCGGTGTCGTATGCGCGCCTGTGCCTGCTGCTGCCCAATCGCGCGCATCTGCCGGATGGCACGCACGACGCGCAGTTCGGCAACGGCTATCGCGGCCTGGCCGCGATGGTGCATTACCTGTTCGACCGCCACGTCGATGCGGTGATCACCATCGAGGTGGACGAAGCCGATGTGCCTGCCTCATGGGTGGGCAAGCCGCGCCGTATTGCCGGCTACGGCAGCGGCCATGGTCTGCGCCTGGGCCAGACCGCCTGGGTCAACGGCCACCCGGAACGCCCGCGTGAAGTGACCTTCACCATCCGCGCCGACGACGTGCAGGAGGCCGCATGAGCGCATTGCCGACCGATACCGCCGGCCGCACTGCGATCGCGCCGATCGGGCAGCAGGGCCAGTCCGATTCGCCGTTGCTGTATCTGCATTGCGGCATCGCGCTGTCGGGCAATCGCTGGCTGGCCGACGAGACCTTCCGGCTGCTGTCGTTCGAGGGCCAGGAATCCGTCTCCGAGCCGTTCGATTTCCAGCTGCAGCTGCGCGGCAATACCGAGCCCAAGCTCAATCCGCCGCTGAACTTCGATGCGCTGGTCGGCCGTCCCGTCACGGTGGGGCTGAACCGCCCGATGCAGGGCGAGTCGCCGGATGCCGCCGCGCGCTTCGCGCAGGCGCTGCGTGCCGGCTCGGCGCCTTCGATGAGCTTCTACAACGGCATCGTCGGCTCCTTTGCGATGGACGAGCCGGGCGTGTACCGCATCGGCATGAAGCCCGCGCTGTGGCGCTTGAACCTGACCAATCGCTATCAGGTGCACGCGCAGATGAGCGTGCGCGACGTGATCGCCAACCTGATGCGCATGCACTACATCGATTATTCGCTGGATGCGGTATCGGGCGACGACAATATCGCCATCGCGCGCACCCAGGACTGGCTGCAGGCCGGCGAGAGCGATTTTGAGTTTCTGCGCCGGATCATGTCCAAGGCGCATATCTATTACTACTTCAAGCACACCGGCAACGGGCATACGGTGGTGTTCGCCAACCGTCCAGCCTATCTGCAGGCTTTCGAGCGTCCGCTGCGCTACACCTATAGCGCGATCGACGAGCTGGGCCTGCAGCAGGACGATCTGGTCTTCCAGTACAGCTACCAGCAGATGCTCACCAGCACCGGTGTGAGCGGCCGCTTCGCGCATCAGGAAAATGCGCCGGACGAGGATCCGATCCCGACCTTCCAGACCTTCGGCGCGTTCACGCCGGCGGATCCGGGCGAACTGCCGTTCAACCAGTACCGCACCTATCAGTACGGCATGAGCAGCGGCACGGTGCGCGAGTACGTGCGTACTACCGCGTCGACACTGGCCGCCTCCGGCCGGCAGTTGACCGGCAGCAGCACCTGCTCGGGTTTTCGCGTCGGCACCCAGTTCACCATGCGTGGCGATATGGCCGAGGGCGTATCGCCGGCGCCGGTGCGGCCGTCGCTGGAGAACAAGGCCTTCGTGTTGAGCAAGGTCACACATAAGGCCACGGCGGACGGCGGCTATACCAACGAGTTCGAAGCCACCGACGCGGCGGCGATGCTGACCGTGTTCTCGGTGCAGGACACCCAGCAAGGCGGCATCCTGGCCAAGGTGGTGGATATGGCCGGGCGCGGCCCCACCGACTGGCGCTATTACGAGCCGGCGAATTTCGATCCCGCCACCAGCAGTCTGCGCGACACCCAGGCCGCGCCGCCTTATCTGATGGCCAAGGGCGTCTACGTGCAGTTCTCCAGCCCGGGCGCGCCGACCGAGCCGGTATGGGTGAAGCTGTCGGCGAGTATGAACACGGTGCCGGAGATCGGCGCCACCGTGCTGGTGACGCGCGCCAGCGACGAATCGGAGCTGCCGGAAGTGCAGCAGCTGATCGCGCCCAACGGCAGCCTGGTGGTGACGCCGTCGGGCTGGACCGCCAACACCCATGTCGGCAGCAATTACTCCACCAGCTACGGCGACGGCCAGAGCATCCGCTTCGGCCTGCACTCGGCCTACAACCTCGACAACGCGGTGAGCATCGTCAACGGCGCCTATGAGAGCGGGCAGTATCGCGACACCAGTTATTCGCAGGGCGCCAGCTACAGCTATTCGACGTCCGAGAACGGCGCCTCCGGCCTGCTCAGCCGCTCGTATTCCTATGGCAGCACCTACAACACCATGGAAGCGGCCGAGACCTGGAGCAAGAGCACGATCGGCAAGAACACCAGCTACAGCACCATTACCGGCGACACTTACTCGCAGGATGAAGTGCAAGGTATAGCTACGCATATCACCACCCAGAACGTGGTGAACAACGTCAACACCACCGCGATGCAGAGCAGCCTCAGTACCACCGGCATGAACAACGCCGTGGATACGACCGGTATGACCACCTCGATGTCCACGGTCGGGCGCAGTGCCGCCATCTCGATGACCGGGCTGGCCGACCAGGTTTCGCTCACTGGCGTGCGCACCGATACCTCGGTGACGGCGCAGAGCGACAGCACCTCGGTCACCGGTATCTCCGAACAGATCGCGGTCACCGGCGCCAGCAGCTCTACCTCGGTCACGGGCGTCGCCAGCCAGATCAATGTCACCGGCGCGGCCAGCAATATCAATGTCACCGGCGCCAGCACCAGCATCAATGTCACCGGCAGCAGCACCGACATCGGCGTGACGGGTGTTACCACGCGCATGAATGTCACGGGCAGCAGCACCGGCATCAACGTCACGGGCGAAAGCACCGAAGTCGGCGTCACCGGCAGCGAGACGCGCATGAGCATCCACGGTTCGTCCACTTCGGTGGACATCACCGGCGTGGGCACCTCGGTGACCATCGCCGGCGCGCGCATCTCGATGGAAATCGTCGGCCTGAGCGTGTCGATTCCGGTGATCTACATCTACGTATGAGGCGCGCATGAAGATCGTCAAACCGATGACCCTCGGCCTGATGCACCGCCCGTACCGCTGGCACGGCCGGGACCGCCTGCTGGTGGCGACGCTGGGCTTCTTCGCGCTGGGCGGACGGCCGGACTCCTTGCTGCGCGACAACCTGCAGTGGCGCAAGGTGATGGCTGCGCTGCCGCCCGGACGGCCGCTGGACGAGCTGATGCCCAAGACGCGCGGCGAAGTGCTGCTGGCCGGCAGCGCGCATGCCGCGAACGGGCTGGCGGTGACCGAGCAGATGGTGCGGCTGATGGTCGGCGGCGTGGACAAGCGTCTGCGCGTGGTCGGCGATCGCCAATGGATGTACGGCATGCTGCCCTGGCTGCAGATCACCGCGCCGCTGCCGTTTACGCAGATGCCGCTGACCTGGAATCGCGCCTATGGCGGCGCGGGCCACCCGGCCAATCCGGAAGGGCGCGGCTATGCGCGCAACCCGCTGGCGGCCTTCTTCGGGCGCAACCACGGCGATATGCCGAATCTCGAACAGCCGCAGCGTGCGGTGCGCGGGCCGCGCCGCCGCTATGCACCGGCTGGTTTCGGCCAGCTCGACGTGGGCTGGACACCGCGGCGGCAGTGGATCGGCAGCTACGGGCGGCGCTGGCGCAGCGAGACCTATCCGGGGCTGGCCGACGATACGCATCCGGAGTTCTTCAATGCCGCACCGCTGGACCAGCGCATCGAAGGCTTCTTCGCCGGCGGCGAAGCGTATCGGCTGGAAGGCATGCATCCGCGCCTGCCGGTGATCGAAGGCCAGTTGCCGGAATTCCGTCCGCGCGCGTTTGCCCATCGCGCGGGACAGCCGGCGGATGCGGCCGAGGAGGTCGCGCTGTCCTTCGATACGGTGTGGTTCTTCCCCGATGCGGAACTGGGCGTGATCATCCACCGCGGCGAGATCGACGTCGAGGACAGCCTGGCGCTGGACGTGGAAGCGCTGATGGTCGCCTACGAGCACGCCGACGATACGCCGCGCCCGCTGTCGCACTACGGCGAAGTGCTCGCGCTGCGGCTCAATCGCGATACCGCCGCGCGCCACGTGTTCAACGAAGCGCAACTGACGCCCGAGCCCGACGCCGCCCTGCGCGCCGCGCGGCATGCCGAGGCGCAGGAAGAACAGCAGCGCCGCGTTGCCACGCGCGCGGCGCGCGAAGCGGGACTGGCTGCGGAGTTCGAGGCTTCGTCCGGCATGCCCGCGCCACCGCCGGCTCCGGCGCCGATGGCGGTAGACCTGCCGGTACCTGGCGAGGCTGCGGTGCGCCGCGGCGATTTCGACCTGGGCGCCACGCTCGACGCTGTCGACCGTATCGGCCGCGAAGCGCGCGAACAGGCGCAGGCGCGCCAGGAAGAAGCCAAGGCGCAGCTGGCGCAGTTGCCGGAACCGCCGCCCGCGGTGCCGACCACCACCGAGGAAGCGCTGGCGCGCGCCGCCGGGCAGGGCGGTGCGATGGGTGCGCTGGCTGAATTCGGCGCGCTGGCCGGCGTGCCGCCGGTGGCGGTGGAACAGATCCAGGAGCTGCAGCGCAAGGGCCGCCTGGCTTCGCCGCAGACCAGCGTGCCGGGCCTGCCGCTGCAGCCGGATGTGGCCGCGGCGATCGGGCAATGGCTGCTGCTGCGCGTGCGCGAAGGCGGCTCGCTGCACGGTTGCGATCTGGCCGGCGCGGATCTGCGCGGCGCGCTGCTGTCCGGCGCCGATCTGCGCGGCGCGCTGCTGGAAGCTTCCGATCTGCGCGGTGCGCAACTCGACGGCGCGGACCTCAGCGAAGTGGCGCTGACCGGCGCCACCTTGGATGCGGCCAACTGCGCCGCCGCCTGTTTCGACGGCGCCAATCTTGCGCGCACGCGGGCGCATGGCGCGGTGTTCCGCGGCGCCAGCTTCGCCGGCACGCAGGCGGGCGATGCCGACTGGAGCCGCGCGGATCTGGCCGGCGCGCGCTTCGAGCGCTGGACCGCGCCGAATATCGTGCTGGAAGGCGCCAATCTGGAACACGCCACGCTGGCCGATTGCGTGTTGTTGCACGCCAAGGCCGACGGCAGCCGCTGGGCGCATGCCGCCTGGCAGCGCACGGTGGCGCTCGGCTCCAGCCTGGCCGGCAGCGACTGGCGCGAGGCGACGCTGTCGCGCAGCGTGCTGATGGAATGCCGCCTCAGCGACAGTCATTGGGCCGGCGCTGATCTGGCGCGCGTGCAAGGTGGCGGCGGAGCGGACTGGTCACGCGCCGATCTGCAGCGCGTGCGCGCCGATCACAGCAGCTGGCGCGGCGCCAACCTGGCCGATGCCAACCTGGCCGAGGGCCAGTTCCGCGAATGCGATTTCAGCGGCGCGCACCTGCCGCGCGCGGTGCTGGAACGTACCTTGTTCTACCGCTCGCTGTTCATGGGCGGCGAACTGACCGGCTGCCATGCCGAAGCGGCGGATTTCTACCAGGCCATGTGTCGCCGCGCGGACTTCCGCGATGCGGATCTGCGCGAAGCGAACTTCGTGCAGGCCGAATGCGCCGAGGCGCGTTTCGATCATGCGCGGCTGGAAGGCGTGCGGCTGGAACCCGGGCGGAGGTTGCCATGAGCGAGGCAGCCATTTCCTGGGACGATATCGCCCATCTGCAGCGCCTGGGGCGTCCGGTGCATGGCGTCGACCTGGGCCTGCTCGACGGCAGCGGGCGCGCGATCGAATCGCTGCTGTTCAATCAGGTGAGCTGGCGTGGCGCCCGTCTGCAGGGCGCGCGCCTGCAGCATGTGAACTTTATCGACTGCGATCTGCGCGAGGCCGATTTCAGTGGCGTGGCGCTGGAAGGCTGCAGCTTTACGCGCTGCAAGCTGGGCGGTTCGCACTGGGAAGCTGCGAATCTGCAGCAGTGTTCGTTTGCGCTGGTCGATCTGTCGGCTTCGGTGTGGACGAAGGCCGAAGTGGCCTTGTCCGCGCTCACCCAGGCGGATCTTCGCGTGGCGAACTTCGCGCACGCCGTCCTGCATCGCACCGTGGCCACGCAATGCGACGTGGCCGGCCTGGTGCTTGCCCATGCCACGTTGGCGCAGGCGGTGATTCCCGGCGCGGACTTCCGCGTCGTCGACGTGACCGGCCTGATCGCGCAATCGGCCGTGCTGCAGGGCGCACGCTTCGACGGCATGGACCTGCGCGGCCTGGTGCTACAGCGCTGCCTGCTCGAAGGGGCGAACTTCACCGATGCTTGCCTGGATGGCGCCGACCTGCGCGAGGCGAATCTGCGCAAGGCCATCTTCGCCAACGCCAAGCTGCGCGAGACCAGGCTCGACAGCGCGCTGCTGCTCGAATCCAACTGGAACGAGGTGGACGCGGCCGGGCTGTCCTGCGAAGGCGCGCTATGGCAGTCCGCCGAGCTGCGCAAGGTTTCGTTGCGCGACGCGCGCGCCACCGGCAGCGTGTGGGATCACGCCCGGCTCGCCGAAGTCGATTTCGATCACGCCGATCTCAGCTACGCCCGCTTCGACCACGCCACCGGCGCGCGTGTCGGCTTCCGCCACGCGCGGCTGGATCACGCCAGCTTCCACAACGCCCGCTTCGTTCAAGCCGATCTGCACGCGGCGCATACCAAACGCCTGCGCGGCACCTCGCCGCCCCGCCTCGCCGCCGAGGCCCGCGCCCTAGCCCTGGAGATGTCCTGATGTTCGCCGCCCGCCAAGCCAAATCCGTCCAGCCGGCCGCGCCGGTCTGGTTCGAGGCCACCATCCGCGATGCCGCCGGCCGCGACAGCTGGCGCCTCGACGACGGCCGTTCCGCGCGACAGGCCGTGTCCTGCCTGGTCACGCCGCAGCCGGGCGACCGCGTGCTGCTGGTCGCCACCGCCGATGGCGAATGCTTCGTGCTGCATGTGCTGGCGCGCGCCGAAGGCGGACGCGCCACGCTGGCGGTGCCCGGCGCGGAGGCGGTGTCGATCCGCCAGGCCGAGGTGGATATCGCCGCCACGCGCACGATTGCCCTGCGCGCCGGCGATGGCGTGGAGGTGACGGCGGTGCAGGGCGCGCTTTCGCTCAATGCGCGGCAGCTGTTCGCCAGCGCCGCCGAATCGATGGTGCATACCGCGCGCACCTACGTCGGCCAGGTCGAGCAGTTCCTGCTCGATGCGCGGCAGTTCCTGCGGCTGCATGGCGAGCAGGCCATGATCACCGCGCGGCAGGACGCCAAGATCGATGCCGAGCGCATCAGCCTGGGATAAGCGCATGTTCGTCAACACCAACCTCGGCGTGCTCAACCTTGCGTTCCCGGACGTGTGCTTCGTGCCGGTGCTGGGCGTGCCAACGCCCATGCCGTTTCCGAACATCGCGCTGTCGTTCGCGGATATCCCCGCGCAGTTCGAAGTGATCGTCGGCGGCGGACTGGCGGAGAACCTGGTCACCGTGGGCGCGCTGAGCAATGGCGACCAGCCCGGCGCGGAGGGCGGGGTGGTCTCGCATCTGTTCATGGGGCCGTTCCGCTCGATCCTGGGCAGCTTCAAGGTCTTCATGGGCGGCATTCCCTGCACGCATATGCTGGGGCTGGTGGGCCAGAACGGCCTGCTGCCGAATATGGTGGGCGTGTCGCTGACGCCCGCCCAGGTCACCGTGCTGGTGCTGAGCTGATGCGCCGCCGCCTTGCCCTCGCGGTCATGCTGCTGCTGATTGCGCTGTCCGGCTGCAGTTCGGTGAACAAGCTGCTGGGCCGTACGCCGACCACCACGCTGTCCAGCGTGCGCGTGGCCGCGCCGCCGGGCGCCAATCTCAATTCGGCGGTGCAGCTGGACCTGGTGTTCCTGTACGACATCAACAGCGCCGCCATGCTGCCCAAGACCGGCCCGGAATGGTTCGCGCAGAAGACCGCGCTGATCAATGGGCTGGGCACTTCGATCGACATCGTGCACCTGGAGATCCCGCCCGCCCAGGTGATCGATCCCGTGCTCTTGCCCAAGCGCGCGGGCAAGGCGGTGGGCGTGTACGCCTTCGCCAACTATCTGTCGGCGGACGGCCAGCCGCGCGCCGATCTCACCAAGTTCCGCCGTGCCGTGGTGTGGCTGCAGGCCACCCAGCTCGCCGTGACGGAACAGCCATGACTATGCCAGCCGCAGGGGAAGCGCCATGAACGCCACCGTCGACGCCCTCGACAGCTTGCCCGAGCCGGTCTCCTGGTCGGAGGGCATGCTGCTGTCGCCGCATCATTTCCAGCAGAACGATATCTACTGGAACAACCTGCTGCATCGCCGGATGGTGATGCTGCAGCCGCATGCCTGGGGTGTGCTGGACATGGCGCTGGACCCCACCGAGCTGAGCAAGGGCCGGGTGGTGTTCCAGCGCCTGCGCTGCGTGATGACCGACGGGCTGGTGATCGACTTTCCCGGCCATTTCGCGCCGGCCGCGCTGTCGCTGGACCTGAGCGGCACCGACTGGAACCAGCAGAAGCAGGTGCGCCTGCATCTGCGCGTGCCGGTACGCGGCAAGGGGGCGGCCAGCGATATTGGCGACATGCAGCGCTACACCATCGAGCGCGGCAACCTGGAGGCGGACGAGAACACCGGCAAGGACGAGATCGTGGTCGACCGCATGCGGCCCAAGCTCAGCCTGGCCGCGGGCGACAACGTGGCGAAGAGCTATTGCTCGGTGCCGTTGCTGGAGCTGTACGGCGATTCGCGCGGCGTGCATCTGGCGCCGTTTCATCCGCCGATGCTCAATATCGGCGCTTCGGCATTTCAGGGCGACGCCAGCCTGCAGCGCTCACTGGCATCGCTGTCGGAACTGCTGTGGAAGAAGTACCGCGAGCTGCTCGGCGTGCGCCTGGACGACCGCGGCCAGCCGCGCCTGGACAGCGAAAGCAGCGCGCAGGTGCAGGCCGCGCGCCATCTGGTGATGGCGATGCCGGCGTTCGACGTGATGCTGCAGTCGGCCAATACGCATCCGGCCGATCTGTACCTGGGCCTGTCGCAGCTGGTCGGCTTTGTCGCCGCCACGCCCGGCGCGCCGCCGCCGCCGGTGCTGGGCGCCTACGATCACGAGGACTGCCTGCCGGGCTTTACCCGCGCGATCGCCTATGTGCGCGATCAGCTCAACCGCCTCAATGCCAACTTCCGCGTGCTGGAGTTCCAGCGCGTCGGCGCCTCCGGCTTCCGCCTGCAGCTACCGCGCGGCATCGACACCAGCAAGCTGCTGATCGAGCTGGCCCCGCGCGCCGGCCAGAACGCCGCCACCATGAGCCAGTGGCTGGGCAGCGCGCGCATGGCCAACGAGGAGCTGATCTATCTGCTGGTGCGTCGCCGCTATCCCGGCGCCACCGTGAAAGAGGCGACGCCGCAGCAGGTCGCCGCGATCAATCTGCGGCCGGGCGCCTTCGTCTACGAGGTGTCCAACGCGACGATCGAAGGCGAGGACGGCGCCGCGCGGCCGCTGATCAGCGAGAGCCATACCTTGGTGATACTCGGCGAGCCGGACGAGCACGTGCCGGCCGCGATCACGCTGTACCTGCCGCGCGAAGGAGCCCCGCCGCGGCCATGAGCGTCACCGTCGCCTCCTCCAACTTCCTGCTGGGACGCTTCGCGGCGTTCTACGAGGAAGTCGCGCAGGTCAAGCTGGCCATCCAGAAGGGCGACCTGGTGCGCCTGCTGCAGCCGGACAATCCGCACGGGGAGGTCGGGGCGCACCAGTCGGTCGAGCGCATTGCGCATCGTCTGCTGGCCGTGCTGGATCGACAATCGCGCGATGTACAGGCCGCAGCCACCAGCGCGGAACTGGAGGCGTACCGCCGTGCACGCTATGCGATGGTGGCGCTGGCCGACGAGATCTTCATTCTCGAACTGCACTGGCCGGGCGCCGAGCATTGGCCGGAACATCTGCTCGAATACACGGTGGAGCGCTCGCGCGTGGCCGGCCGCCGTTTCTTCGAGCTGGTGGAAGACCTGATGGGCGCGGGCGAGCGCACCACCTTGGATGCGGATCTTGCCGCGGTGCTGCTGCTGGCCATGCAGCTCGGTTTCCAGGGCATGTACCGCGGCGGCGAAGGACGCCAGAAGCTGCGCCAGTACCGCGCGCGGCTGTATCCGCTGGCCAGCGGCCGCAAGCTCGGCAGCGTGGAGGCGCGCGCTTTCCCGCAGGCCTACGACTACACCGTGGTCTCCGATCGCGACAACACGCGCATCGCCTTGGCGCCCTGGTTGCGCGCCGCGGCGTATGGCGCGGTGATCTACCTGGTGCTGTCGTCGCTGGTCTGGCTGCTGCTGACCTGGTCGCTGCTCGACGCGATCCGCGGCGGAGCGTCATGAATCCAGCCGCCGCGCCCGCCTCCGCCGCCACTGCCGCCGCCGGCTCAGCCAGCGGTGGCTTCGATCCGTTATTCCTGGTGCTGGCGGTGCTGGCCGCACTGGCGTTTCTGCTGATCGCCTGGCTGATGTGGCGCGCGCGCTCTAAGAGCATCGCCGCGCGTCCGGCACAGAACCGCGCCGATCAGGGCTGGTGGGTGCGTTTCCGCGATGGCCTGCGCCGGCGCTATGCGGTGTTTGAGCGCGCGCTGCGCTATCTGTGGGCGCGCCGCGACTGGCGCTACCAGAGCAGCTGGGTGCTGCTGATGGGTTTCCCCGGCGACGGCAAGAGCAGCCTCGCCGCGTCGCTGCCCAAGGATATGCAGCGCGCCACGCACCAGCGCGAGGCGAAGCAGCAGTCCTATCTGCAGCAGGCGGTACCCAACAGCAGCTGGCTGTTCCTGGAAAAAGGCATTCTGATTGATCCGGATGGCGTGCTGGGCGAACCGCTGAAGCCCGCGGCGGCGGCCACCAGCGGAGCGGCTACCGACACACCCGGAGCGCGCTGGAGCGAGATGCTGGCCGATATCGACAGCCTGCGTCCGGACCGCGCGCTGGACGGCATCGTGTGGGTCGTGTCTGCCGAGCGCCTGTGCGCGGCCACGGCCGAGCAGCGCGCGGCGATGGGCCGCTACGCGTATGCGCGCATCCACGAGCTGCAGGATGCCTTCGCCTACGCGCTGCCGGTGTACGTGGTGTTCAGCCACTGCGACAGCGTTCCGGGCTTCAACGGCTTCTGGCACCCGCAGGACCAGCGCCTGGGCAGCCAGATCGTCGGCTGGTCCAGTCCCACCCTGGACGATAACGGCCTGCCGGCCGACTGGGTGCCGAAGGCCTTCGACAAGGTGATCGAAGGCATGCGCAGCCTGGTGCTGGAAGTGGCCACCAGCAAGGACCAGATCGACGACGTCGACGGTTTCTTCCTGTTTCCGCAGCATATGCGCAGCCTTCAGGCGCCGGCCCTGGATTTCCTCGGCACGCTGTTCAAGACCAATGTGTACGAGACGCGCTCGTTCTGCCGCGGCCTGTACTTCACCGGCGTCGTGGGCGCGAGCGAGCTGCCCGACGTGGCCGGCCCGCGCACGGACGTGTCCTTCGTCGAAGGTTTTATCCGCGACAAGGCGCTGGCCGAGCAGCGCCTGGCGCAGCGCACGCAGAAGGGGCTGCTGGCGCGCAACCGGCTGATCCGGCGCCTGCAGCTGGCCTTGATCGTACTGGCGGCCATTCTGGTAGTGGCCCTGCCGTGGAGCGCGGAGCGCGTCAACCGCCATGCGCAGAGCCTGCGCGACACGCTGCTGAATATCCAGCTCAACAGCCGCTCGCTGGCGCAGCACGGCTGCCTGGACCAGGAGCGCGTGTACAAGCTGATCGCGCAGATCACCACGCTGAGCGAAGACACGCGCTACGCGGCGATTCCGTTGTCGTGGGTGGACGGGCGCATCCATCACGGCATCACCGAGGTGGTGTCCAAGAACGCGCTGCAGCAGGTGGTGCTGCCGTCGATGGCCTGCAAACTGCAGCAGCGTGTCGACGAGATGTCCGCCGCCACCTTGAAGGTGTCGGAAAACACCGTGGCGCCGGATGCGGTGTACGCCGACTACCTGGCCCAGCTCAAGCGCCAGCTCGATCAGTTGTCGGCATTGGAAGACGGGCTGGTGCGCTTCGGGCGCATCGCGCAGCCGGGCATGATGGATCGCAGCGGGCAGCTGCTGGATTTCGGTGCGCTGGCTACCTACCTCTACGGCAGTCCGCTGCCGGCCGATACGATCAAGCGTGACAGTCCATTGGCCGATGCGCTGGCGGCGGCCACTTATGCGGACCCGCCGGCGATTTCCGCGGAACTGCGCCAGCGCCTGGGCAAGCAGTTCGAGCGCATGGGCGCGCAGGCCGAGCGCGATCTGCTCAACCGCGCCGGCGACGGTGTACCGCTGCTGTCGGCGCTGCAGGAAGGCAAGCCGCCGCTGCTGGACAATCTGCGCAGCTTCAACAGCTGGCTGGCCTGGGTGCACAAGAGCTGGCTGCTGAGCACGCCGCAGGACAATCCCTGCACGCGCATGGGCGACGAGATCCGCCCGGGCATCGAGCATCTGATCGCGCACCATCACTACGCGCCGGACCTGCGCGGCACCCTGGATTACTTCGACCTGCAAAGCTGCTACCAGCCCGCGGTGGACAGCCTGCGCAGCGCGACGGCCGCACCGTACGGCGCCTTGTTCGTGGTCAATCCCAGTAATCATCAGCTCGAAGGCATCAGTCCCGGCCTGAGCAGCGAAGTGGGCGGCCTGCGCACGCTGGCAGGCACGGCTTTCATGCAGATCAAGTCGCCGCAGCCCTATAACTGCAACGGCGCCGCGGGCGGCTGGATGCCGAGCACCTTCGACGAGCTGCTGTCGCAGCTGCGCGAATACCAGGAGTTCGTCAGCCACGAACACCGGCAGGTCAACAGCGCCGCCGGCGATCCGCTGTACGAACGGCTGGCGCGCAACCAGCTCAAGCTGGCGCTGCAGGACACCCTGGCACGCAACCAGCGCGGCCAGGTGCAGGCGATCGATACCGGCCTGGATGCCACCTCGCAGTTGGATCGCGAACTGTCGGATGAGAGCTCCAGCCTCTCCGCCGCGATCGACCCGCTGCTGCAGGCGCAGCAGCGCATGCGCCAGCTCGGCTTTGGCAGCCTTGCGGACGAGGTCGGCCAGTGCGCGCAGAACTACGCCTCCAGCATGTTGCTGGACGTGTCGGAACTGGCTTCGTCCAGCCATCTCTACGATCCGTCCGCGCCCAGCGGCGGTGACGACAGCACGCCGCTGTTCGACCTGGGCAGCGTGCCGGTGCTGCAGGGTTATCTCGACCGCCAGCTGCAGCGCGTGCAGGTGCTGTCGCGCTACGCCGCGCCGTTCGTCACCCTGCTCAAGCAGACCAATGGGGTGAACAACAGCCAGCGCATCAATACCCAGGTCGATGCGTACTGGGGCGGCACCATCAGCGAGTTGAACCGCGCGGTGCAGTTTGCCGATCCGGCGGGACAAGTCGCCCATCTCAACGACTATTTCCTCAAGCAGCTGGCCAGCCTGACCTATGCCAACTGCGAGGCCGCGCTGGCCGCGTATACACCGTCGGCGGTCGGCAACGATCTGTTCTCGGCGCGGCGCAGCGATATGGAGAAGCTGGCCAAGGCGGCATGTTCGGGCCGAGGGCAGGCCAGTTCCGATCTGCATTACGCGCGGATCGGCATGCTGTTCAACAGTCAGTTGGCGGGGCGTTATCCGTTCGGTGCGGTGGATACGCGCGAAGTGTCGCCGGCGGTGGTGAAGGCGTTCTTCGTCTACTACGGCAAGGAAAAGCCCGAGCTCAAGGCCTGGCTGGAACATGCCACCGGCGCGCGCGCGGCAAAGATGAAGGCGTTCATCGCCCAGCTCGATGCGGTGGAAAGTTTCTTCGCGGGCAATCTCTCGGCGCAGCCGCAGAGTCTGCCGATCCAGGTGAAGGCCGGCTTCCGCGCGTTGCCCGATCGTTCGCCGATCAGCAACCAATTGATCGGCTGGACACTGCGTGCCGGCGGCGCGCAAGGCGCGGCATGGCCCGGCGCGGACGACAGCTTTGCCTGGAACGTGGGCACGCCGCTGTCGCTGGATCTGCAATGGGCCGACCGTTCGCGCTATTTGCCGCTGCCCGACGGCGCGCAGCCGGAGCTGCGCAGCAGCGGCTATCACGCGGTGTTCGAGACCGGCGGCTCCTGGGCGCTGCTGCGCTGGCTGGATGCGCACGCCGCGCCCCCGGAGAGCGGCGCGCTCGATCCGGTCCAGCGCCTGCTGCATTTCCAGGTGCCGGTGCTGGACAGCGGCACGGCTGACAAGGGCACGGCGAAAGCCGACCTGTACCTGACCCTGAAACTTTCCGGCACCGATCCCGCCACCAAGGCGCCGGTGCCGCTGGAGGCGCCCGCGTTCCCGCGCGAAGCGCCGGTGCTGTGGTGACTGACGGAGTGGAACGATGAGCCAGTACGCGCAAGCCATCGACATGAAGGACGCGCCCGCGGATGCGTCCCTGGGCTGCGACGACGGCGGCTACTTCGCGCGTCGCCTGGGATTGTCGCTGCAGCGGTTGCTGGCGCCGCTGGACGGCCCGCAGCCGGCCGGCGTGGCGGCGCGCGGCAGCATGAGCTTCCGCATGATCCAGCAGCTGCGCCAAAGTGATGACGCCAGCCTGCCGATGGGCGCCTGGGCCGTCGAACCGCGCCGCGCCAACTGGCCGAAGGTGTCGCAGCTGGCTGCCGGCATGCTCGATACGGTGGGCAAGGACCTGCAGCTCGCAGCCTGGATGCTGGAAGCGGAGCTGCAGCAGAACGGCTATGTCGCCCTGCTGCCGTGCTTCACCTTGCTGCGCGGCCTGTGCGAAGCGTGGTGGGACGAGCTGCATCCGCGCAACGAAGGCGACGGCTACGACGCGCGCTGCAATATCGTGCGCTGGATCAACGAGAAGCTGCTCAACACCGTCGCCCTGCTGCCGCTGGTGGAAGACGACGAGCACGTCGCCAGCTGGTCGCAATGGGAGCTGGCGCATTACCACGAGCGCATGCGCGCGGTGAACGGCAGCGTGCCCGAGGAAGCGCAGGACGCCGCGACCTTGGAGGACCTGCAAAGCCTGCTGACGCGGATGGGCGTGGCCGATCTGCGCGAACGCCATGCGGTGCTGGGCGACGGACGTGCCGCGATCGCCGCCTTTGAACAGGCGTTGCGCGAACGGCTGGGGCCGGAGACGCCATCGCTGGGGCGGCTGGATGAACTGCTTGCACGCATCGAGGCGCTGCTGCGCGGCGAACTGGCGCGGCGCGGACCGGCGGCGTTGCCGCCTGTCGCGGAAAGGCATGACCAAGCGGTGGAAGAAAACGAGGACGACGACGGCGGCCACGCATCCGGCAATCCGTTCGACGAACGCGAACGCGCCTACGAGGTGCTGGCGCAGATCGGCGAATACCTGATGCAGGTGGAACCGCACAGCCCGGTGCCGTACCTGATCCGCCGCGCGGTGGCGTGGGGCGGCCTGAATGCGGCGGAGCTGTATCGGGAAGTGTTTCAGAAGGGCGGCGGCAAGCTCGATATTTTCGAGATGCTCGGCGACGAAACGGGCGCTTGACGTCCATCGACAGAGGGGAAGCGATATGCCTGCGTGGTCAAGGCGAGACATCAAGGACGGCGGCAATCTGATCGGCCGGATCTATTACGCGCAGATCGACCAGCCGCGCTACCGCTCCATGAAGCAGCGGGCGAATCTGGTCCGCCAGAACCGCTTTGCGCAGCGGCAGAGCGTCCACGGTGGCGGCATCGTGAAGAAGGTTTACGTGTCGGCGAAGCTGCGCACGCGGCCAACCGGGGCGGCACGCGACAACCTTGCCGGCATCGGCGTGGTCAATCCCGGCTATGTGCCGGCCAATGTGCACAAGGCGCATCTGGCTTCGGACCGCTTCGGTGGCCCCAGCAATGCGCAGAACCTGGTCAACGAGAAGAGCCGGATCAACCTGAGCGCGCACAAGCGGATCGAGAACCGCGTGGCGAGGTTGATCAAGGACGTCACCGCGCCCGGCGACACCAATCACAACAGGACCCGCGGCGGCATGATCGTGCGGGAGACCTATAGCGCCTTGGGCAAGCCGACCGGGCGCACCTACATGGTCAGCGTCAAGGACCACACGACCAATACGCGCAGCTATCACAAGCTGGAATTCAAGCCGATCTGAAGCCGCGCATCCGCCCCAGGCGACTACATCCGAGGTCTCCATGCCATCCCATCCCGCCGAAGACAAGCTGACCCTGAGCCAAGCCTTCACCAGGGCGCGCAACGCAGCGCGCTACTACTGGAGCGGCAGTCCGCCGATCCAGAAGCAGCGCATCGGCAAGCTCTCCACGCGGGGACTCAATCCCGCCGTAAGCACCCAGCTGAAGAACCGGCGCGGCGCATGGACCCAGTGGGCCAAGCACGCCGCCGCGGGTGCCGCGGATTACGCCGGCAACGTACGCGTGACAGCTCGGACGGTGCTGACCAACCGGCCGGGCGCGGTGGCGACCTTCGTCGGCAGCGGCCTGGACGAGAACATCGCCACGCGCATTCTCAACACCAGGGCCAACTGGGTCGGCATCCGCAAGAAGCACGCCCGGCAGGTGTTCAGCGCGCGCTCGCGCACGGCCGACCTGGTCTGGTACAACCCGCCGCCGGCGGTCGGGCCGCCGCCGGCAACCTGGCAGCCGCTGGCCGGACATACGCCTTCGATCAAGTCGCAGGCGGTCGGCGGCACCGCGGGCCAGATCACCGTGGGGCATGGCAACGGCACGCCCGGCAACGGTCGCGATGGCCTGCGCGAGAACGCCGTGGACCGCACCGTGCAGGACATGGCATCGCCCAGACGCTTCCTCGAAACCGCTCTGATGGGCACCCTCGCCACCATCAAATACATGTCCGAGCCGTCGACCCGGCTGGCCCTGGCCAAGCCGCACGTAATGGCCTTGCCGGCGCCGCGCTATGCGGCGCTCACCGGCGCCAACGACCTGCGCCAGCCGGCCACCTTCGACAGCATGGTCGACCACGTGCAGGAAGAGCGCGAGCGCAAGAAGTGGGAAGTCGGTTCGGTGATGCACGGCGATAACCACCTCAAGGGGCTGGTGCCGCCGGTGATCCGCAGCTATCTGGCCGCGCATGGCAACCATCCGACCAACGCGATGGAGGCATTCCGCCACGACGCGCATAACGCCTGGTTCAAGCCGCCGATCAATACCGCGGCGGAATCGGATACGCGCGATCTCACCAACAAGTCGCTGCACCAGATGGCGACCAAGACCAATACCAGCGGACGCCGGCAGCGCGCGCTCAGCGATGCCCGCATGCTGCCGGCGATGGCGCCGCCGAACAGCCGCGGACATTAGCGCACAGCCACGAGGAACCGCCATGGCACACCGCAAGTACGACAACCCGACGCGCGGCAGGGTGGGCTTTTCGATCAGCCGCTCGGCGAGCGGGCGCAAGGCGAAGAGCCTTTTGGTCTCTCGCAAGCTCACCGCCGCCAACCCCATCAAGCGCCAGCCGATCACGATCACCCATCGCGAGGACGCCTTCGGTTCGGGCGCGTTCTGGGATCACTACACCACGCGCAGTACCACCGGGCGGACCACCGAAGTCAGTCACGATCCGGCGGTGAGGCCGACCCTCGAAGCGCCCGGCGCCAGAAAGCAGGGCAAGTACAAAGGCGATCTGCCGGGCGGACTGCCGCAGAGCAGCCGTGGCACCGGCAAAGGGCTGCTGATGATCACCGGCGGCAACTATGGCCTGGACTCGGAGAAGCCGCGCAATGCCGAACACGTGCCCAAGGAGGGCGGCGCCCGCGCCCGCCATGGCCAGCGCGTGGCGCACGAGGCGGGCCTGCTCAGGCAGGCGCAGCTGACCGGCCGGCCGGTGCTCGGCATCTGCGGCGGTTCCTGGCGCGTGCTGGAGTCTTATGGGGGAAGCACTGTCGGCGTGAAGCCGAAGACGCATCAGACCAAGAAAATGCCTTACCTCACGACCAAGGGCGTGGTCGCCAAGGTCGCCAGCCAGCATGGCTTGAGCATGGCGCGCCGCTCGATGCTGTCCAGTGTGTTCAAGGATGACGCCGGACAGACGCCCGATCGCGTCAACAGCGCGCATTGGGCCGTGGCGGAGGAGTCGAGTCCCGGCCTGCTCAAGGGCACGCCGACGATCGGCACGAAAAAGCAGCCGCTGCTGCTGGTGAGCGCGCGCGGCAGCACGCCCGGCGGCGCGCCGTACATCAACTCGGGCGACAAGCATGCGCACAGCGTCGAAGCTTTCGAGACGCGGCACGGCGCGCCGGCGATGGGCATTCAATGGCACCCGGAGGCTTACGGCGGCGATTTCCCGCAGTCGCATATCCAGGCCAACAAGCGCCTGCTCAACTGGATGGCGCAGGCCGGCGACGCCTACGAGGCACGGCGCGACATGACCGCGCAATTCAAGGCCGCGATGGATCCGCGCCGCTCGTTGCCGCCGCGCATGCACGAGAACCGCGCCCTGGCGGTCGCGCGCACGAACGCGCAGATCGGACTGCAGCACGGCGAGGAGGGAGCGATCGAGGCGCGCCAGGATCTGGCCGCCGAGTTCAGCCGGCGCGTGGGCGCGCAGCGCCTGACGCCTCGGTACCTGGCCGGGAACAAGGCGCTGCAGCTGGTGCGCCGGAACGCGCAGCTATAAGAACGGATGCGGTGCCGGCAAGCGCCGCTCGAATCACCATCCTCATGACGAGCTAGGAGGGCGCTACCATGCCCAAGAAAGGCAGCGCCGGCAGTACATCCTGGGACAACGCGATCGCGCCGCACGTCAAGGGCAGCGGCGCCTCGCAGGCCGGCTTCCAGTCCAGGCAGGGCATGAAGATCGTCGCGCCGAGAAGCTATTCGGGCAACCGCGAGCGCCAGCTGTTCCGCCAGGTGTCGACGCGGCTGTTCTTCCACGCCAAGGCGCGCGCCAAGAAAAAGGATCTGGCCAATCCGGTGGAAATCCAGATGATGCGCGCCGGTTCCAACGTCTTTATCGGCAGCAACGAGGACGATACCGCGCGTACCATCCATCGCACGCTGTCCTACACCGGCAGGACGCGCAAGGCCCTGGTGGAAAAGAGCTACTTCGCCACCAAGAAATCGGCCGGTGGGCGCATCACCAACCGGCATGCCGATAAGCTGGAATCGCGCATGTTCGACGACAAGGCGCAGAAGAAATGGGTGGGTAAGGGCAAGGGTGCGGATGCGGCCTCGCGCTCGCGCGCGGCTTATGCTGCCAAGCTGCTGCGCGACGTGGAGCCGGAGTTCCTGAACATGACCGATAAGGCGGCCGTGAAGCAGGCCTTCAAGTCCACCGGCAAGGTCTACATCGTGCACAGCGACTACGACCGCGCGCAGGAAGGCCGCCATGTCGAAGAGAAATTCATGGATATGCTGGAGACCGGCGGCCACAAGACGCGCACGGTCATCGGCGGCAAGATGCGTCCTTGCCTGACCTGCTCCGGCCGCATGAGCCATACGAAGTCGGAAGGGCACGATGTGGACTTCGGCAACGAGCCGGGCAAGATCTGGAAGAGCCGCTACGAATCCCAGCCCAAGGAAGTGCGCAAGCATACGGCCAAGCTGGCGCAGACGCAGAAGACCTTCAAGTCCAAGGCAGGCTTCGGGTTCGACGCGGAGTCGGATTCGGACAGCGAGGATTGATCGCCTAGGCGTCCTGTGCGCGTCCGATTCGCCGATAGTCCTTCGGCGTCACGCCGAAATGCTTGTGGAACAGTTCGCCGAAATGCGATGGCGTGGAAAAACCCAGCGCTTCGGCGATCGCCGCCACCGGCAGCTCCGTCTCCAGCAACCGCCGGCTGGCCAGGTGCAACCGGTGCGTGCGCACGTAATCGCTCCAGGCCATGCCGACCTGCTGCTTGAAGCGGCGGCTGAAATAGGCAGGCGACAATGCGCATAGCTGCGCGGCCTGCTCGGCGCCATGCGCATCGGCGGGATGGCGGCGCAGGCGGTCGATGGCGGGGCGCAGGCGTTGCAGGCCGTCGGCATGCGCAGGCAATGCTTCGCCGTGGACGGGGCGTGCGCGCACGGCGGCGCGCAGCAGCGCTTCAGTGAGCGGCAGGGCGAGCGGATCGTCGCCATCGAGTTCTGCCAGCCATTCAGCCAGCGGCAGCAGGCGGCGGTACAGGGCGCGGTCCGGTTTCGCGCAGAACGCACGCTGCAGGCGTTCCATGCCCGGTGCGCGCGCCAGCGCATCGACCACCGCGGCTTCGACCTGCAGCAGCACCCAGTCGCGCGGGCCGGGCGCGAGCACGAAATCGTGATGGCGCATCGAGGGCACGAAGGCGAGGCTGCGCGGGGTCAAGGCGTAGCGCCGGTCGTCGGCAATGAAATTCCCCTCGACTTCGCCGAACAGCACCAGCTCGTAGACGTCGTGGTAATGCACGAACGAGCCGCTTGCGCCGGCCTCCGCGCCTTGCTGTACGCGTTCGGCCCGTACTGGCGCGCCGGGGCGCAGCTCCACCGGTTCGCAGATCGGACGTTCGAGATGGGGCAGGGCCATGGCCTGGCGGGTGGATCCCTCAAGGCGTGCCGAGCACGCGGACCTGCATAGGATGCAGCACCGCGCCGGCGGATGCCGCATGACTGTTGGCAAGCAGGTCGGTCCAGCTTGTCTTGGCCAGGCCGGCTTCCAGCGCAGGGCTGGCATCGGCCTTGCCCAGGTTGACCAGCAGCAGCGTCTTGCGCGCGCCGTCCTCGCGCAGGATGCACAACACCGGCGAGGCATCCTCGCAAGGCAGGCGCTGGCTGCCTTCGCGCAGTTCCGGCCGGGCTTTGCGCAATGCCAGCAGGGCGCGATACCAGCGATACAGCGAATCCGGCTTCGCCTGTTCCTCTTCCAGCGAAACGCCATCGTGCGAGCGGCTGTAGCGCTGTGTCCACCACGGTTGGTTGCCCTGGTACCAGATGGCGGAGCCGGGAGCCATCAGGTCAGCTTTCCAGCGAAACGCTTCGCGCGACGGAATCTGGATGCCGTCGGACAACGGTTCGACGTGCTTGAAGCCGCGGCCGCGCATGCCCAGTTCCTGGCCGTAGTAGACCAGCGGCGTGCCTTCCAGCAGCAGGGCGATGGCCGCGCCGGCGCGGGCGCGCGCCATGTTGTCGCCGACGGCGGACATGTAGCGGTCGACGTCGTGGTTCTCCAGGAAGACCAGCTGGTCCTTGCCCTTCGGCGTGATCGCCGCGGTGTCGCGGATCGCCTTGACGATGGCGGCCTTGTCCAGCGCGAGCAGCGCGCCGCGAAGCGGGAAGGCAAACACCACGTCGGCGTGGCCGCGGGTCAGCCAGTCCGCGCCGAAGCCCCAGTCGGATTGCTCGGCGACGATGCGCAGCTGCGGGCGCCGCGCCTTCAAGGCCTGGAACATCGGCTGCCAGAAGTCGGCGAACAGGTGTTTGTCGACGCCCTTGTTGTCCAGGTCGTCCATCATATGGTCGATACGGAAGCCATCGACGCCATCGGCGCCGCTGCCGTCGCCATGCGGATCGGCCCAGAACAGCAGCAGGTCGCGGAAGTAGGTTTTCACCGCCGGCTGATGCAGATCGAGCATGGCGATGCCGTAGTCGCGGCCGTCGAAGCCGTACCACTTGGGCTTGTCCAGGAAGGGTTCGGCGGTGCGGTGCTCCGCGTCGCGCCACAACAGATAGTTGGCATAACGCGCCTTGGGCCGGCCGATGGATTCGCTCCACCACGGATGGCCTTCGGCGACGTACTGGAATTCCTCGTCGCGGTACACCTTCAGGCCACGCGCATGCGCCGCGCGCACGAAGGCGAACCAGTTGTCCATGCTGCCGTACTTGGGGTCGATCGCCTTGAAGTCGGTGGCGAAATAGTTGTGGTAGTACGGCGAGGGCTGCACCGGCGTGAGCAGGATCGAGGTGATGCCCAGGTCTTTCAGGTAATCGAGTTTCTGGGTCAGGCCCTTGAGGTCGCCGATGCGGTCGCCGTTGCTGTCGTAGAAGCTGCGCTGGAAGATCTGATAGAAGACCTCGTCATGCGGCGACGGACGCGGCGGGTCGGCGGCATGCGCGGCGCTGCCAACCGCCATGAGCAAGCCCGCCAGCAGGGAGAGGCGGCGCGTTATGGTCGGCCTTGCGATGCTCATGCGGGTTGCTCCGTGGTAGAGGCCAGTACCGCACCGAAGAAGCACAGGGTATCGGCGAGGGCGCGGGTCCAGTGGGGCCAGTCGTGTCCGCCGGGGCCTTCGGCGTAGTGGTGGGCGATGCCGGCGCGCTGCAGGGCGCGGTGCAATTCGCGGTTGGCTTCCAGCAGCGGGTCGTCCAGGCCGCAGTCGAAGCGGAACGGCGGCGGGATACCCGGCGTGGCTGTCAGCGCCGCAAGGATGCTGTGGTCAAGGGGCGCCTGGCTCCAGCCATCGCGGGCGTCTTCGATAAAGTCGTCGAACATGGCCGCTTCGGTTACCGCGGAATGCGCGGCCGCCGCGGCGATACGGCGCGGATACTTGGCGGCCAGGCGCAGCGCGCCGAAGCCGCCCATGCTGAGGCCGGCCAGGAGCAATGGCGAATCGGCATTGCACTCAGGGATAAGCTCGCACGCGAGCGTGGGGATCTCTTCGATGATCCAGCGCTCCGCATCGTGATCGCCATGAGCGACGTAGCCGGAGCCGTCGCCCCACAGGCCGTCCGATGGCATCACCAGCGCCACCGGCGGCATGGCCTGCGCGGCGATCAGCCTCGCGGCGGTGAGATGGGCGGAGCCCTTCAAGGCCCAGGCCCAGTGCGAGCCGTAGACGCCATGCAGCAGCACCACGATAGGGAGCGCCGTGCGGTCATACGCCTGCGGCGGCACGTACAAGGTGACATCCGCGCGTCGCTGCAGCGCTGCGCTCTTGACGGTGACGAACTCCAGTCCATCCATCGGAATGGCCGGATCGGAGACCTCGATGGTGCGGAATGAAGTGTTCATGCGATGCGCAGTACGCCTTTATGGCTGCGCCCCGACAGCATGTCGTCGAAGGCGCGATCGAGGGCGTGCAGGGGATAGCGGTGCGTCACCTGTGCGTCCAGTTCCAGTTCGCCGTTGTCGATCCAATCGAACAGGCGCGGGAAATCGCGCGACGGTACGCAGCCGCCGTAGAGCGGCGTCACATAGCGCTTGTTCCAGAACAGCTGCGGCAGTTCCAGCGAGGCCGATCCGTGCGCTCCGCTGACCTGCACCGCCTGGCCACCGTTACGCGCCAGGCGCAGCGGTAGAAAGGCCAGCGCGGGCACGCCGGTGGCTTCGAAGGCGTGGTCGACGCCGCGCCCGTCGCTGAGCGCGCGCACGGCGGCGATGAGTGCTTCCTCGTCTTCGCCGGCCAGCACGGCATGCGTGGCGCCGAAATCGCGTGCCCGTTCGAGGCGCGCGGGCAGGCGATCGATGGCGACGATCAAGCGGGCGCCGGCCAGGCGCGCACCTTGGATCACATTCAAGCCCACGCCGCCGCAACCGACGACCGCCACCGTATCGCCATGGCCGACGGCGGCGACATTGACCACCGAGCCCACGCCGGTCATCACCGCACAGCCGAGGATGCAGGCGGGATCGGTGCGCAGCGTGGAAGGCAGCGGCGTCACGGCTTCGCGCCGCACCACGGTATGGCTGGCGAACGTGCCCAGATGGAAGGAGCGCACCACCGCACGCCCACGCCAGCGCGTGGCGCCCTGGTGTGCGCTGCTGGTGCCCAGCCGCGGCACATCCACTTCGTGGGTGCGCTCGCACAGTGCATCGCCGTCGTGCCGGCACTGGAAGCAATGGCCGCAGGGAATGGCCCAGTTCAACAACACGGCTTGGCCCGGCTCGAGGTCGTCCACATCGGGTCCGACGCTTTCCACATGGCCGGCGCCTTCATGGCCGAGCACCAGCGGTCCCCGCCAGCGCAGCGAGGCATGGTCGGTATGGCAGACGCCGGCGGCGGCCATGGCGATGCGCACCTCGCCGGGTCCCGGCGGATCGACTTCGATCACGTCCAGCGCGAAGCCGCCCTGGCCGTCGCCGAGGATTGCCGGGCCGCTGAGCGTGCCGGGCTTCATGCGTCGACCGTGTGTTCGAACAGCAGCGGGTTCTTCGGCGTGTCGATGATCTCGTCGATAACCGCCCCCGGGCACCAGCGCTCCCGGTCCGCCTGCTGCATCGCGTTCGACGGCGCTTTCAGGCGCATATCGCGGTCCATATAGATCACCGTCATCACCGAGCGCGGCTGCATCGAGCGGTTGGGGCCGGCGCGGTGGAAGGTCCAGCCGAGATGGAAGCTGACTTCGCCGAGGTCGAAGGGCTCGTCCACGATCGGAAAACCATGCGCTTCCATATTCGCGGTGATGGCGCGTTCGCTTTCGTCGGAAATGCCCAGGTCGCGCCCGAACTCCACCGCCTGGCTGCCGGCGAAGAAGGCCAGCGGGCCCATATCGCGCGGCACCGCCTGCATCGGCACCCACGCTGTGATGGTGCGATCGCTGGCCACCGGCCAGTAGTACTGGTCGGCATGCGCCGGGGTGATGCCGCCGCCGGGTTCCTTGTACAGCGCTTGGTCGTGATAGAGGCGCACACCGTCCACTTCCAGCAGCGCCGCGGCCAGGCCTGCGAGGCGGCGGCCGAAGACGAATTCGCGCACGCGCTCGCTTTCTTCCCACAGGTTCATCACCTGGAGAAAGGCGCGGTCGTAGGTGTTGCGCTTTTCCAGCGGCAGCGTCTGCGTGTTGAGGGCGATGGTGAGGCTGGTGATGGCTTCGCCGTAGTGGCGCAGTTCGTCCGCATTGAAGACGTCCTTCAGGCGGATAAAGCCGTTGCGGCGAAAGCTGTCGATCTGTTGCGCGGTGAGAGGATAGGGGCGGGCAAGGTCGATCGTCATGAGCTGCGGTGCCGGGGAGCGGTGGGCGTGGTCGCATCCTAGGCAGCGGCCGCTCGGGCTACATCCGCTGGGCTTGTCGTGTATTCGGGCCGGACTATCGGATTCATGACTACTTGCAGCTCGTCGGGCAGCAAGCCTGGAAGGCCACGCATCGGTTGACGACCGATGTGCATGCGCACAATTCCCCCGCGGTACCTGTCGCGTATAGTCGCGGCTCCATCCCCAGGGGAACCACGCATGCTACGCAAGCACTTGCCCACGATTCTCGGCGGCATGGCCGCCACCTTCTGCCTGGCGCTGCCGTTCGCCGCCGCGTCCCAGGCCCGCGATCCGCAGGCCGAGCAGATCGCCAAGCGCAATGCCACCGAGAAGTCGCTGGAAGAGGTGGCCGTGGTCGACCGCAAGGTGATGGTGAAGATGCGCGACGGCAAGCGCATGGCGGCGGATATCTATCGGCCGAAGAATGCGGGCAAGGTGCCGACGATCTTTTCGCGCACGCCGTACAACTTCAATTACTGGGATGTGAAGCTGGGCGCGCCGCGCGACATGACGCGCGCGCTGGATGCGGTGAAGCATGGCTATGCCTATGTCGAGATGAACGAGCGCGGGCATTTCTTCTCCGAGGGCAACTACGACATCCTCGGCGCGCCGATCACCGATGGCGTGGACGCGGTGCGCTGGATTTCCTCGCAGCCCTGGTCCAGCGGCAAGGTCGGCACCACGGGTTGCTCGTCGACCGCCGAGTGGCAGATGGCGGTGGTGTCGCAGAACGAGCCGGCGCTGGCCACTTTCAATGTGCAGGGTTTTGGCGCCGGCGTGGGCCGCGTAGGCCCGTATTACGAGCAGGGCAACTGGTATCGCGGCGGCGCGGTGCAGATGCTGTTTATCGCCTGGATCTACGACTATGGCATCCAGAACCAGGTGCGGCCGAACTTCCCCGCGGGTACCACCCAGGCCGAGCTGGTCAATGCCTCGCGCTATTTCGACCTGGCGCCGCAGATGCCGCCGGTGGATTGGGACAAGGCGTTCTGGCACCTGCCGGAGAAGGACATGATCAAGGCCTTGGACGGCCCGCCCGGCATTTTCGACACGCGCATGCCGGTGGCTACCGGCGGCAATATGATCGCGCGCGCCCCGAACGATCCGGCCTGGTACAAGGGCGGCCTGTGGCACGACAACATGAAGATCGCCAAGCCGGGCCTGTGGTTCATGAGCTGGTTCGACGTGTCGGTATCGCCGAACCTGGCCGCCTATAACGAAGTGCGCCGCACCGCGCCGAAAGAGGTCGCGGACGAGCAGTACGCGGTGATCGCGCCGGTGCTGCATTGCGCCTATACCCGCGCCAGCGAGCACACCATGGTCGGCGACATGGACATGGGCGATGCGCGCTACGACTACAACGCCCTGGTCTTCGGCTGGTTCGACCGCTTCCTCAAGGGCGAGGACAGCGAAGTCGTGAAGAAGCAGCCCAAGGTGATGTACTACCTGATGGGCAAGAACGAGTGGAAGAAGTCGGCGACCTGGCCGCCGGCCGGCGCGACAACGAAGGAGTTCTACTTCGCCAGCGGCGGCAAGGCCAACACCATGTACGGCGACGGCAAGCTGGTGGCGCAGCCGGAGGCGGACGATCATCCGGACCAGTTCGTCTACGACCCGGCCAATCCGGTGATGACTTACGGCGGTGGCGGTTGCTGCCAGGGCAATGCGGTGAAGTTCGGCTCCTTCGACCAGCGCAAGGAAGAAACCCGCAGCGACGTGCTGGTGTACGACACCGAAGCGTTCGCGCAGGGCACCGAGGTGAGCGGGCCGATCACCGTGACGCTGAATGTCTCCTCCAGCGCGAAGGACACCGACTTCACCTTCAAGGTGATCGATGTCTATCCGGACGGCCAGGCCTTCAATATCACCGAGAATATCCAGCGCATGCGCTACCGCAACGGCTATGACAAGCCGCTGGCGTGGATGAAGGCCGGCGAGGTGTATCCGGTGACGTTCCAGCCGATCGATACCAGCTACTACTTCAAGCCCGGCCATAAGCTGCGCATCGCGGTGTCGAGCAGCAACTTCCCGCGCTTTGACCGCAACCTCAACACGGGCGGCAACAACTATGACGAGGCGAAGGGCGTGATCGCCAACAATGCGGTGCACCACAGCAGCGCCTATCCGTCGAAGATCGTGCTGACCGTGTTGCCCGAAACCAAGGCTGGGACGGACTGAGCCGGGCATGGCGATGGAGCAGGGCGACGCGGCCGTGCCGCCGTCTGTACGGCGGCGGTACGCGCTCGCCCTGTGGATAGTGTTGCTGGTGGCGATCGGGGCGATGCGCGCGCTCAACCGCTATCTGGTCGGCGTGGCTTACCACCACGTCGCGCCGATCGCCCCCTTGTTGATGGAAGAGCTTACCGGCGCGCTGAGCTTCGGCGCCTTTCTGCCGCTGGTGTTCTACGCATTGCGCTGGTTGCGTACGCGCAGCTGGCGGTTGCTGTGGCATGCGGCGGTGTTCGGCGGCCTGTCGGTAGCGCAGACCAGCCTGATGATCGCGCTGCGTGTGCTGGTCTTCGGCTGGGCCGGGCTGCCCGCGGACGACTATGCACCGACGCTGTGGCGCTATCTGATGGAAGTGCCGACGCAGCTGTTCTTCTATGTACTGATCGCCGTCGGCCTGTGGCTGTTCGACCGTTATCAGGCAAGCCGCGTGCGCGAGCTGCGCGCCGCACAGCTGGAGTCGGCCCTGTCGGAAGCCCGGCTGGAGGCGTTGCGCCTGCAGCTCAATCCGCATTTCCTGTTCAATACGCTCAATGCGGTGTCCGAACTGATGTACGACCGGCCGGCGGTGGCCGATGAAATGCTGTCGCGCATCGGCGCCTTGCTGCGCGCGACGTTGTCGGCCGGCGCCCAGGAGCATCGCCTGGCGGACGAGTGGAAGCTGCTGGCTTTGTATATGGACATCCAGCGCGCGCGTTTCGGCGAAGGGCTGGATGCGGATGTGCGCGGCGACGCGGCGCTGGACGATCTGCGTATCCCCTTCCTGCTGCTGCAGCCATTGGTAGAAAACGCGATCGAGCATGGCGGGCAGGGCGATCATCGCCTGGTGCGCGTGGAAGCTTCTCGCGAAGCGGATCGCCTGACCTTGCGGGTGCGCGACGGCGGCGGTGGCGTGGCGCGCGCGGGTCATGGCATCGGGCTGGGCAATGTGGGCGCGCGCCTGCGCCATCTCTACGGCGACGATGCCGGCGTCAAGCTCGAACCGATGCCGGAAGGCGGCAGCGTGGTCACCGTCTGGCTGCCCGCGCGGCGCTGGGAGGCCGCATGACCCTGCGCGCGGTGGTGGTGGACGACGAGGCGCCTGCACGCGCGAAGCTGCGGCGCTATCTCTCCGAGGCCGAAGGCATGGTCTGGGTTGGAGAGGCGGGCGACGGGCGCGAGGCGGTACGGCTGATCCAGCGCGAGCGGCCGGATGTGGTGTTTCTGGATATCAGCATGCCGGGGATGGACGGATTCGCCGTGTTGCAGGCGCTGGGCGAGCCGCTCCCTGCGGAGATCGTGTTCGTGACAGCGCATGACGACCAGGCCGTGCGCGCGTTCGAAGTGCATGCGTTCGACTATCTGCTCAAGCCGGTGGGGCCGGAGCGCTTTCAAGCTGCGGTGCGGCGTCTCTGCGAGAAGGTGGCGCCGTCGCTAAGCGTAGCTGCACGCGTGGATGGGCTACTGGAAAGTGCGCCGCCGCCCACGCGCTACCTGGAGCGGCTGTTGCTGCCGGTGGACGATGCGGCGGAGCTGGTGGCGGTGGAGCGCATCGACCGCATTGAATCCGACCGCAACTATCTGCAGGTTTTCGTCGATGGTGCGCCCCGGCGCCTGCGCGGCACGCTGGATGCCATGCATGCGCGCCTGCATCCCTCGCGTTTCCTGCGCGTCAATCGCTCGACCATCGTGCAGCTGGATGCCATCCGCGAAGTGCAGCCGTGGCCGGAAGGAGAGAAGCGCCTGCTGTTGCGCGACGGGGCGAGAGTGACGTGGACGCGGCGGTATCTGGAGCAGCTGCCGCCGGGCATGTTGCTGTAAGCCGGCAGCTCGCCTCGGCGCTCCCTGGCCGAGCCTCTCAATAAGGGACAGTTCCAATAGGCCGCCGTGTGCCGCTTCGATGACGGTTGAGGGTATTTCTTCGGCTTGGGGCACTGCGGGCGGCGAAAAAGATCGTCGTGGAGGTCACGGAACCCGTAATCTTGAGCGGATGCAGACGGACGATTTTCTGCGGGGCGTCGTTCGTGGATGAAGCTGCCGTCAGGCATGTCTTCGTAGATTGAGGCCCCGATGGGAAGCAACGCTGATCTGCCTAACGAATACCTGTTGGCTTGCGCCAGGTCTGGCAGTTGGGCAGCTGGCTTTCCTTGGGCGCGCTAGTGGGTGATGGAACGGGGCCGAACGGTGTAGGGCAGCGCGACTGGCGATTGAACATATCTTTATGAGACTGGAATGCGCTCTCGGCCGCGCTGATCGAGGAAGCGCGCTGCTTCTTTGTGTCGATATAGGTGAATCGCGGAGCGTTCTGCGTTCTCTCCTGCGAGGCCTCAGGGAAGGTCTCGGCGTTCACTCCGCTTGGCCACTTCGACTCATTGCCCGCGATGTAGGAAGTCGGGTTTGCCGATTGAGCGGGAAGCTGCAGATTCAGCTTGCCTTGTGCGCCTGGGGACGAGGCATCCTGCCCCGTGGCCCACAGTGAAATCGGCAAGGCGAGCGTCGCGACAAAAAGCACGCGGCCTGCCCGGAAAGCGGTGTGGGTGTTCTCGATCATGCGGATGGCCTGCTTGCAGGGCTGACAAAGCATAAAAATTAGCCAATCTCCACCGGGCCATGAAACCCGATTAATCGTGGACTGCTCCCGTTGTCCCGCGATCCGACGGCAGAGGCGCTGTCGCCGCCGGGCTTCGTCCCAGCCGCCCCGGCTTTCGTCCCAAGCCGCCCCCACTCGACCCCCCCCGCTTTTGCAGACTTCATCCACCCAATGGAGACCGTCATGCGCAAGCAACCCATCATCCTCGCAAGCCTCACCGCCATCGCTCTGGCCACCGGCGCTTATGGCACCACCGAGCTGAGCGAGATCCTGCCGGTGGCCGCCGGCGTCGCCGCCCACAATGTCTGCTCGATGACCTTCGTCGGCGGCCAGGATCCGGACCAGACTTACCAGCAACTGGTCATGCCGGTGCTTGGCGACTTTGGCCGCCTGCTCAAGGTGCAGGTCTCGCGCGATACCGGCGACGTCAAGGTGTCCAGCCAACTGCGCGAACTGGCGCGCGCCCATTTCACGCCCGGCTATGGCTGCCGCCTGGTGCTCCCCGGCGATCGCCCCTTGCTCACGGTCGCCGCAGCGCCGATCGCGCCGGCTGCCGACGGCTTCGCGCCCAAGCAGCGCGTCGCCTCCACCAAGCCCGCCGTCACGGCCGCGCTGGACAACGTCTTCGCCGAGCATCCGGGCCAGCCGGTCAAGCACGTCAAGGCCGTGGTGATCGTGAAGGATGGCCAGGTCGTGGCCGAGCGCTATGCCGATGGCGTCGACGAGCATTCGCCGCTGCTGAGCTTCTCGGTCGCCAAATCGTTCACCAATGCGCTGTTCGGCATCCTCGTACGCCAAGGCAAGCTGCGCGTCGACGAGCCCTTGAATGCGCCGGAATGGAAGGGCAAGAGCGATCCTCGCCGCGCCATCACGCTCGAAGACCTGATGCGCATGCGCAGCGGCCTGGCAGCGGAAGAGGCGGAGTCCGCCTCCAGCCCCGTGGCGAAGATGGAATTCCTGCACGGCGACATGGCCGGCTTCGCCGCCGCTCAGCCGGCGAAGGAACCGCCCGGCCGCACTTTTGAGTACACCTCGGCGGACACCGTGCTGCTCGCACGCAGGATCGGCAGCGTGGTCGGCGGCGGCGCGGCGGGCATGCGCGAGTTCGCGCGCAGAGAACTGTTTGCGCCGCTGGGCATGGGCGACATCACCATGGAGTTCGACGGCGCCGGCACCTTCATCGGCTCGACCTATGTATATGCCAGCGCCCGCGACTATGCACGCCTGGGTTGGCTCTATCTGCGCGATGGCATCGCGCCGGACGGCAGGCGCGTGCTGCCCGAAGGCTGGATGGACTGGTCGCGCCGCTCCACCTTGAATGCTCCGTACGGCGCGGGCTTCTGGACCAATGACGGGCGCAGCAAAGAGGCGGCCTGGCGTATTGCGGCCGGTTATCCGAAGGATGGCTTCTATGCCAGCGGCACCATGGGGCAGCGCATCTACGTGATTCCCTCGGCGCATCTGGTGATCACGCGCTTCGGTTACTCCGCGCCGCCGAGCTATGGCATCGAGGACGATCTTGCGCTGATCAAAGCGTCGATTGAGGCGTATCGCTGAGCGGCGGATGGCGCGAGGCGAGCAGCACGTACTCGCCATCGTTGCCGCGGCCCTGGCCGATCTGCGCGAAGCCCAAGGCAAGATAGAACGCCTGCGCCGCCTCGTTGCGGCGCAGGCATTTGAGCTGCAGCGGTTGCTCCGGCCAGCCTAGCGCCTGCAGCAAGGCCCGGCCGATGCCGCGCCCTTGCTGTCCGGCGGCCAGGTAGAGGTGATGGACGAAGCGGTCCGGTTCCCATAGCGCGACGAAGCCGGCGATGCTCCCGTCATCGGCTTCCGCCACCAGGACGCGTTCGCCGCGGGTCTGGCCGTCGTAATCCTCCTCGCGGAAGTTCTCGCCGTCGAGCCAGGTGAAGGTCGCGCGGCGTGCCAGCAGGAACAGTTCGCGCAGGGCAGGGCGATCATGCTCGGTGGCGGGGCGGATATGGCTGGTCATGCGATGGCTCGGGTCCCGGCAGCGCTGGAAAGGAACGGCAACTTACACGAGCGGGTGGTTCGGGTGCAGGACGGAGCCGATTCCGATATCCACCATATCGTTTGTGTTTTTTCGTGGCGTGTGCGCTCGCGCACCGCTCTGAAAAACCCCGCGTGATTGATATCACGCCCGCAATCGCGCCGCCGCATCTTGCCGGCGCGATGTGCTACTAAAGCCGCCGCGGAGCAAGTGCCGGCCGCGTTCTACAGGGGACGTGCCGTTCGCCCGCAAGGGCATGCGTCGGCAGCACGACAAGGCGGTGCCCGGCGGCACCGTTCACGACGAAGCTTTGCCTTGGGTTGGCCCGAAATGACCAGCCGGGGCGTGCTTTGTCCAACGTTTTATCGGTGACGGATCCGAGAGCATGGGCAAGATGCAGAGTACGAAGGGGACTGCCGGGGCCATGCTCCAGGCGAGCAGGCATGAGCTGGCGCTGTCGATCGCGGTCGCCCTGAGCTGCGCGATCGTACCGGCCGAAGCGGGCGCCACGGTCTACACGCAGCCGGTCACCGGTGTGGCCGGCAACGATGCGCCCGGCGGCACGGGCGGATATAACCCCGGCTATACGATCACCAGCAATAACGGTACGCCGACCTATACGCTGGCCAAGAGCGACTCCATCAACGTCGAGTCGGCCAACACGCAAGTGGTGGGTGTCGGCATCACCTCGTCGTCGACGTCCACCGTGATCGACGCCACTGCGGGCAATGTCTCCATCAGTGCCACCCGCGACGTGCCCGCCACCGGCACCAACGGCGGCAGCGCGCTGGGCATCTATGCGTCCAGCCCGCAGTCGGATCCGAAGTCGGTCACCGTCAACGGTCCGATCAGCGTGAGCGCGACGGATCGGAACTCGTACTCGCAGCGCAATGGCGGCACCATCTACGGCAATGCCACCGCGCTGTGGGCGGACGACTTCGCCAGCATCACCATCAATGGCGATACCACGCTGAACGCCTCGACGCCCGGCTATGGGCGCGTCATCTATTTGACCGGCAACGGCAGCCGCATCACCATCAACGGCAACCTCACCGCCGAGTCGGACAGCAACAGCACCAACTACGCCATCATGGGCGACGGACGCAGTGTCCTGCACGTCAGCGGCAACGTCGACCTGACCGCGAACGGCGTCTATCCCTCGGACAACGTCAACGGCATCTGGAACCCCAGCGTGTCGGCGCGTACCGAGATCGGCGGCAATCTCAAGCTTTATGCCATCGCCCGCGGCTCGACCGTGATGGGCATCCGCAACAACGGCTATATCGGCGTGAGCGGCGCCACCACCATCACGGCCGTCGGCAACCGCACCGCGTTCGGCGTCAATGCCGGGCATCGCTTGTCCAAGACCGAGTTCTTCGGCGATGCCACCATCACGGTGCAAGGCGGGTCCAACGTCTTCGGCGCCACCACCGGCGCCTATAACTACGGCGGCAATGGCGGCAACGGCTATATGCGGTTCGACGGCAACCTGACCGTGACCGCCACCAACGGCACCTTCGAGGGCGACACGGATGTGCTGGGCCTCGACAATAACGGCCGGATGGTGCTGGCCACCGCGGGCACCGTGGCACGCCTGCAGCCGACCGGTACGCAGGGCAGCCATTCGGCGTACGGCATCCGCAACGGCATGTCGTTCACCGCCGCCAGCGATATCGATATCACGGTCTCGGAAAAAGCCGGCGCCACTTATGGCGTGCTCAATACCGGCGCGGCGGATTTCAACGGCGCCTTGTCGATTGCCAAGGCGGCGGGCTCGACGGCCGCCAGCCACTATGGCGTGGTCACGCGGCCCGGCGCTGCGTCGTCGGCGACGACTAATGTCAACCAGGGCGGCGGCCATGCGGTCGCCATCCAGGGCGATGTGCTGACCGGATCGAACAGCGGCGGTTACATCGGCACCATGAACCTGAAGCTGGATACGGCCGCTTCCTGGCTCAATGGCCTGGTGCTGGCCGATGCCGACGGCAGCGTGGGCGCGGCCAACCTGGTCGTGAACAACGGTGCGCGCTGGATCGTCGGCGGCAGCGGTGCGATGGCGACCGACTTCGGCGCCGGCAGCCTCAACGTCGGTGGCGGCAGTGCGATCGATATGGCAGCAAGCTGGGGCACGTTCGCGCCCGGCAGCGTGCCGGCCTACAGCCTGCGCAGCTTGCAGATCGGCAGCAGCGCCGGTGCCGGCGCATCGGTAAGTCTTGCCGATGGCGCGACCTTTACGCTGCTCAGCGATGTGCGCAACAGCAAGGCGGACCAGGTCGTGTTCGGCAGCGGCGTTACGTCGTTCGCCGCCCAGGGCACGCAGAACGTGCGTCTTGCCTACGATCCGGCGCTGGACGATACGTCATGGATCAATGCGACGAGCTTGCAGAAGGGCACGTCGATCCTTGCGGCTAGTCCCATCGTGATCGTCGATGCCAGCGCGGCCGCGAACGGCAGCGCGGCCTTTCTGGCGGCCGCCGGCTTGTCCGGGCAATGGAGCGGCACCTATCAGAACGCGCTGGTGCGTTTCAGCTATACGCCGAGGGTGGGACTTAGCGCGGATCGCAAGCAGATTCTGCTGACCGGTATCGATATTGCCGGCGATGGATCGAGCGCGCCGCCCGATGGCGGGACTACGCCGGGTACGGGGACGAATACGGGCTCGGGCACGAATACGGGCACCGGCAATGGCACGACCACTGGCACAGGCACCAGTCCTGGCAGCGGTACAAACGCCGGCACGCAGCCGAGTACAGGTGGCAGTGGCAATGCCGCCACGCCGGGCCCGCCCGCCGTTGGCGTGGTCGGCGACAAGGTCGCCATTACGCCTTCCACCGGCGTGCTGGTCGCCGGCGACGCCGTGCTCGCGCTGTCCAATCTCTGGCAGATCGACGAGCGCGCGGTATCGCGCCGCAGTGAGGCATCGCGCCTGGACGACGCGCCGGCCGGTTCGGCGTTCTGGGCCGATACGGACGGCGGCAGGCTGAAGGGCGACGGTGCCGATGGCCGTGCCTACCGCCAGGACGTTACTCATGTAAGCGCCGGTGCCGAGTGGGGCGCGGATGCCGGTCAGGGGCGGGCGTCCGTCGGCCTGGTGTACACGCATGCGCAATCGCGCGCGGACCTGCAGAACGGCACCGCCGACCTGCGCGGCGATTCGGTCGGCGTCTACGGTATCTGGAATGCCGGCAATGGCCTGTTCGCCGATGCCGTGGCGCGCACCGGCCGGCTCAGCGACAACTACACCTCGCGCGACGCGTTCGGCGTGACCTCCGGTCGCTACCATGCGCGTGCCTCCAGCGTATCGGTGCGCGCCGGCCGCCGTTTCCGCGGCGAACATGGCGGCTATATCGAACCGCAGCTGCAGGTGGCCTACGGCTCGGTGGGGTCCATCGCCTATACCGCCAGCAACCGCGTGCGCTTCGATGCGGACCGCAACCACACCTTCATGTCACGCGCCGGCGTGCTGTTCGGCCAGAGCTTTTTCCTGGGACCGACGCTGACCGGCGACGCCTATGCGCGCGTGTCGGTGGTGCATACGGTGGGCGATCGCCCGGACCTCACCGCGTCGCTCGATGGCGGCATGTTGCCGGTGACCTTGCCCGCGCGCCATGCCACCACCCGTGAGGCGGCACTCGGCGGACGCGTCGCATTCGGCCTGAAGTGGAGCGCCTATGCGGAAGCGGGCCATGCCTCGCGAACCGATGCGCTGGCCGGCGGCTGGCGCGCTTCGGCGGGTGTGCGCGTGAATTTCTAGGGCGGATTGCCGATGCGGCGTGCACATGGCATGGTGCGCGCCACCGCCGCAATGGAATGTGCGAATGAGCTCGATCAGGCTGCACGGCAGGACTGCCCCCGTCCATGGAAGATGCCTGGATGGCCGGTAGATATGCCGCCGCCGTGCCAGGTACGCGCGTGCGCATCACGCCGCGGGAGCGCGAAGCCGTGGAAGACTTCTGGCAGCACTCGCCGCAGAACGCGGGGCGCAAAGTCGGCACCTTCGTTTCCGGTGCGCTGCTCTTCTTCGGTCTGCTGTTTCTGCTGAGCGGCTGGACTGACCTGTCTTTCGGGCGGCGCCATCTTATGTACGCCCGGGTCTCTCTGATGATGAGCGGCGTATTGCTGCCGATGGCGTGTTTTTTCCTCTGGCTCATCCGCAGCAAGGCGAAGCATCTTGCAGAAGACCTGGCGGTGGGCTCGAAGATGGTGGTCGACGGCATCGTCGACGACAAGTTCTGCGCGGTCAATAACGGGATGGTGCTCCATTGCACGATTCGTGTCGTGGTGCCGCCGTCGAAGGAGCCAGGCAACTTCTCCGTGCCGGCACGGGTATTCAACGGTTTGAGCAAGGGTGACGCGGTGCGGTGCGCTTATCTGCCTGCGTCGAAGGTTCTGCTCTCGCTCGCCTCCGACAACGTCTTCCACGCGATCAATAGCTCGGAGTAACGATGGGAACGGCGCGCCTTAGCCCGCCCAAGGCGAGCAGCGGATCACCTGGCAGAAATTGCCGCGCACGAACTTCGGATCCTTGTCGGCCAGCACGTCGGCCTTGACGTTGCCGAAGGTGGTTTCCGGCTTGTGGCGGATGCCATCGTAGAAAGCCTGCAGGATGTCCTTTTTGAAGCGCGGCGTGCGCGGATGCAAGGCCACCACCGCTGCACGTTCCGCCTCGCTGTATCGAGCGTAGGTCAGCCCCAGCACGTCCATTTCCACGCCGGCGGTGACCAGCGCCACCACCGGGTGCATGTACTGCGGAATGCCTGGCGTCGTATGCAGGGCGATGGCGGTCCACACCGTTTCGATATCGCTGCGAGCGATGCCGCGCGTACGCAGGAACTCAGCGGCGGCATTGGCGCCGTCCACCTCGAAGCGATCTTGCGGGCTGCTGTGCGAGGGCATCAGGCCGACGTCGTGGAACATCGCGCCGGCGTACAGCAGTTCCGGATCGAAGGAGAGGCCGTCGCGGCGGCCGGCGATCGCGCCGAAGTGGTAGACGCGGCTGGAGTGGTGGAACAGCAGTTCGGTGGCGGTATCGCGTACGAATTCGGTGATTTCGCGCGCGAGCTGGCTGTCAGGGACGCGGACGGTGTCGATGGTCGTGGACATGCTCGATGTCTCGCTGGCTGGGGAATGCAGCCATGCTAGGATCGCCCGGCATTGTCTTCTATTTGCGCGATACGTAAATAACAGACATTTCATTGCCGCCACGGCCATGGGAGGAGCGACATATGCCGACGCCCCGCACTGTCGCCATCGTCGCCGTCGATGGCGTGCAGCTGCTCGATGTCGCCGGGCCGCTGGATGTCTTTGCCGAAGCCAATCGGCAGGCGGGCAAGAGCTGCTACCAGCCCCTTGTCATCGGACTTTCCATGGCGCCGATCCGCAGTTCCTCCGGCGTGCAGCTATTGCCCGATCGCGCCATCGGGCGCGCGGTGCAGGAATCTATCCATACCTTGCTGGTCGCAGGTGCGCCGCATGCGGCGGATTTCGCGCCACCAGCGGCTTTGCTGCGCTGGCTGTCCGAACAGGCCCGTCGCGCGCGGCGCTACGGTTCGATCTGCAGCGGTGCGTTCCTGCTCGCCGCTGCAGGCCTGCTGGATGGACGGCGAATCACCACGCATTGGGCGGTGGCCAAGCGTCTGGCCGAGCGTTTCCCGGCGGTGACGGTCGAAGAGGATGCGCTTTATGTCGCCGATCGCCGGCTGCGCACCGCGGCAGGCGTCACCGCAGGCCTGGATCTGGCGTTGGCGCTGGTCGAAGAAGACCTCGGCCGTTCGGTCGCCATGAAAGTGGCGAGCCAGCTGGTGATGTATTTCAAACGCGGCGGCGGGCAATTGCAGTTCAGCCGCAGCGGCGAGGCGGCGCCGGCGGGCCGCTCCGCCTTGCAGTCGCTGCAGCGCTGGGTGGCCGCGCATCTGGCCGAGGATCACAGCGTGACGAACCTGGCCGCGCGGATGCGTCTGAGCCCGCGCCATTTCGCGCGGCTGTTCCGCGGCGAAGTGGGCATGACGCCGGCCGCCTGGGTGGAATCGGTGCGCGTTCAGGCCGCGCGGGAGCGCCTGGAGCAGGGCGGCCATGCGCCGAAACAGGTGGCTGCGCTATGCGGCTTTTCCAATGTCGATCATCTGCGGCGCGCGTTCGTGCAGTACCTGGGCGTCACGCCGGCGGAATATCGCCGGCGGCATGCCGTGCCGGTTTGAAGCGGATTACGCCAGCTTCGGCCACACGGTGACGGTGCCCGTGGCCAGGTCGTGCACTGCGCCCGCCACCATCACCGCGCCCGAACGCACCGCCGGCGCGATGATGGGATCGAGCCCGCGCAAGCGCTGCACGCCATTGTTGACGTTGTTGTAGGTCACCTGCTTCTGCAGCGCCTTGCCGCTCAGCTCGCTGTCCTGGGCGATGGTCTGGTCGACCGCGGGATAGATCAGCTCCAGCAGATCGTCGATCGCACCGGCCGGCTTGTTCTTTTCATGACGGAACTGGATGGCCGCCTTCATCGCGCCGCATTCGCTGTGGCCCAGCACCAGGATCAGCGATACGCCCAGCTCCGCCACGGCGTACTCGATGCTGCCCTTCATCACCGGTCCGCTGCCTGCCACCACATTGCCGGCCGCGCGCACGGTAAAAAGCTGGCCCACGCCTTGATCGAAGATGATTTCGGGCGCGGTGCGCGAATCGGCGCAGGCGATGATCGCGGCGAACGGCGCCTGGCCCTGCGCCACCTTGGCGAAATCCTCCGGCGTGCGGCACGCGGCGGAGCCCTTGCCGGCGACGAAGCGCGCATTGCCCTGCAGCAGCCGGTCCAGCGCTTCCTGGCCGCTGGGGCGATGCGCCGGCAACGGCGGGAAGGCCGGCGAGGGCAGCGCGCGGGCGTGGAGATCGGCCCACGGCGCGGCGGCCGAAGCCATGGCGAGGGCGGAAAGCTGCAGGAACTGGCGGCGGGAGGTGGTCATTGGGATGCGCGATCAGCAAGAAAGGAAGGCGCGACAGCAAACGTCGCGCAGGCGCATACGAATAGACCGAACGGTGCAGCAAGGCCGTATCTTTCGGGGCCAGCAAGCGGTGAATCGGGGCCTTCGGCCCGCTATGCGACGGGCGTCAAGGCGACCCGGCGTGGTGCAGGGAAGTCTGCAGCGCCCGCACTGCCAGCGCGGCATTCACCTGCTGCATGCCATTGGCCGTCTTTCCGTCCAGAAGCAGAAGCCTGCGGATCGCCGTGGCATCGAGGTCGGGCGAAATCGACAGCAGCAAGGCCACGATGCCGGTGACATGCGCGGCGGCCATCGAGGAGCCTGAGGTGAAGTCGTAGCCGCCGTTCGGCTGGGTGGTGAGGATGTCGCTGCCGGGCGCGCTCACCACGTTTGCCGGCGCGGGCGTGCCGGCGCTGGAACGCACCACGATCACGCCGGGCGAGTTGTCGGGAAAACCATTGCTGTCGCCGTCCGGCGGGCGCGCGGCGACGATGATGCGCTTCTGCCGCAGCAGCTCGTCCAGCAGCTTGCCCAGCAGCGGATCGGCCGGGCCGCCGAGGCTGAGGTTGACGACGCGCGCATCGGTATCCAGTACCGCGGCCAAGGCCTTGGCCAGGGTGAAAGAGTTGCAGCGCGCGCCCGCATTGCGGTCGGTATACCAGCAGGCCTTGTAGACGCTGAGCACCGCCTTGGGCGCGATGCCGACGATGCCCTGATGGTTGTCGCCCATCGCCGCGATGATGCCGGCCACTTCGGTGCCGTGCGCGTCGCGGTCGAAAGCCGCGGCATCGTCGTCCACCACGTTGTGGGTGTCGGCGATGCGGCCCTTGAGATCCGGATGGACCAGGTCGGCGCCGGTGTCGACGATGGCCACGTGCACGCCGTTGCCCTGGCTGGTCTCGTGCGCCAGCGCGGCATCGGTTTCGACGAAGCCGCGCTGCAGGTCGGCGTAGGGATCGTTGTACTTGTGCGCGGCCTGCTGTGGCTGGTCCGCATAGACCTCGTAATCCTGCAGCGGCTGGGCGAGCTTCACGCGCTCGTCCTTGGCCAGGTTCTGCAGCAGGGCGTCGCGGTCGGCGCCGGCCGGTGCTTCCACCACGATGCAGAACAGGCCCAGCGCCTTGATCGGCCAGCCGGCGACTTCGCGCAGGCCGTAGCGCTGCTTGAGCTCGTCCAGCTGCGAGACTGCGCGCTGGCCGGCGCCGTAATGGCCCGGCGGCACATAGCCGAGCAGGCTGGAACCGGCGTGCGTGCCCGGCGGATCGAGCGGGTTGGCGACGGCCAGCACGATGTCGCGCTGGCTGTTCATCGAGGCGGCGGCCGAAGCGGCGCCGCGTCCGGCCGAAGCGCTCGGCGCGGAGGCGCAGGCGCTCAGCAGGAGCGCCATCGCGACGATGAAGCCGATGCGCCGCATGTCCCTCACGGTACGGCGGCCACCGGCTCGGCCATGCGGATGCCACGCATGGCGCGCAGTTGCCGCACCAGCTCGTCCTGGGTGGTGGCAGCGCCATCGGGCACCACGGTGTAGGCGCCTACGGCATTGGGTCCGCTGACGATCTGCAGATGCAGCTCATGCACGTGCGCGTTCCATTCGGACACTTTCATGCTGTCGTCGGGCACGACGCGGATCGCGCCGGCCGGTGCGCGCGCGGCGTCCTGGCTGCTGTAGGTGCGGTAGTCCGTGGCGCCTTGTTCGCGATACAGCTTCAGCCCGAGGATGCCGATGCCCAGCGCCTGCAGCACCACCGCGGCGGCCAGGCCGCGCAACAGCCAGCCGGCGGTGCGTGCGCGTGCCTTGGTTGGCTGCGCCACCTCGGCGTCGTGCGCATCCAGGCGGTCGAGCAGATGTTTCAGGCCGGCATTGGCGTCGACCGCGACATCGGCCGGCAGCGCCAGCGCCTCGCGCAGGCGCAGCTGCTGCGCATATTCCACGCGGCAGGCAGCGCATTGCGCCAGGTGGCCATCCAGCCATTGCGCCTGCTCCGGCGAGGCATTGCCCTGCAAGACCCAGGGCATGGCTTCCCAGGCACGGGCGCAATCCCGGCTGGCATTCATAGGAAAGGTCATGGCGCACCTCCCACGTGCGCTGAAGATTCACCGGCAAGATCCGGCAAGACATTGCGCAGGCGTACCCGCGCGTGGAACAGCCGCGCCTTCACCGTGCCCACCGGGCACTGCATGATCACCGCCACATCGTTGAGCGAATGGCCCACGCCGTAGACCAGCTCCAGCACCACGCGCTGGTCGACGGTCAGGCGCTCCAGCGCCTTGCCCAGCCAGTCGCGCAGCTCGTGGTCCTCGCTGGGGTCGTGGCTGGGGGCGCGGTCGCCGTACAGGGCGTCGTCCTCGATCGGCTCGTCGCCGTGCTGGCGCAGGGCCTTGAGGCCGCAGCGGTAGGCGATGCCCATGATCCAGGTGGAGACGCGCGAATCGCCCTGGAAGGTCGCGGCCTTCTGCCAGGCGATCCAGAAGCAGTCGTTGATCACTTCGTCGATTACGTCCGGCCGTCGGGTCAGGCGCGTCAGAAAGCGGCACAGGCGGCCGTGATAGCCGCGGTAGAGCGTGGCCAGCGCCACGCGATCGCCTGCCGCCATGCGCTGCAAGAGCGCTCGGTCGGTGGCATCGGCTTCGATATCGGCTTCGTTCATGGGCGTCAGATCACCGGTCGGAGGGCGGCGTGGCTGTCGTCATGAGTGCCAGCTGGACGGGAAAAGGTTGCGCCCCGGCCGGGCCGGCCGCAAGCGGGCTCAGAAGGACCAAAGCACGGTCACCACCCAGGGCTCCGCGTCGGGCGAGCGGGAGCGCCAGTAGCGGGGCGTCTTCACATCCGCCGCGACCCGGTCCAGCTCCACCCGCCACGCGCCGCGGGTCCAGGCCAGGCCGGCGTGGCCGTAGCGGTAGTACGGATAGGGGTCGAAATAGGACTTGGCCACCCCGGCGCCGATCGACAGGGACAGCTCCTCGGTCAGCGGCCAATGGAAATTGGCATCCGCCCCCCCGCGGGTGCGCTCGTGATCGGCATGGGCGAAATGGGTGGCCGACAGCCCGAAGGTGAGCACATCGCGGTAGGTCCAGTGCAGGCCGGCTTCGCTGCGGTCGAAGAAGCGGCTGCTCGTGGGGTATTTGTAGTAGATCGCGCTGGCCTGCATGGACCAGTCGCCGGACAGTGTCCAGTAATGCGCGACCTGGCCCAGCGCCTCCACCATTCGCCCCGGCGAACGCGCTTTTGCGCTGGCGGACAGGCCCAGCGCCCAGCCATCCGGCGTGGTCCACGACAGCGCGCCCTGCAGGATCGGCGTGGCGGTGGTGATGGCCTGGCCGCGGTCGACCAGCTGCGAACTGAGCGCGATGCCGCCGCCCAGCGTACCGCCGCCGACCGTGCCCGCATGCAGCGGCAAGGCCATGCAGGCCACCGCCATGGCCGGAAGCATCCGGCGTAGCGGTGTGGCGGTGCGCGCCGGCAGGGCGCGTTGCGGGGCGGACGATGGCGTCAGTGGAGCGTGCCCAGGTAGGAAATGAGATCGTCGAGCTGTTTTGGATCGTTCAGCCCATCGTATTTCATTTTCGTACCGGGATTGGCGCGCTTGGCCGGTTGAGCGAGATAACTGTGCAGTTGTTCCGGTGTCCACACCCAGCTCGACTGCGCGCGCAGCGCATCCGAGTACTCGTAGTCAGGCAATGCGGCCGCTTTGCGGCCCACCGCGTTGAACAGGCTGGGGCCCTTCTTGTTGCGGCCTTCCTTGATGCTGTGGCATTCGGCGCATTCGCTCTTGAATACGTCGGCGCCCGCCGACGCGTCGCCGGCGAAGGCGGGCGATGTCGTCATCCAGGCGCAGGCCAGCGCGGTGAGAGTGAGATTTCGAAAGCTTCGCTTAAGGCTTGAGGTTTTCACGCAATCGGATCCGATCAGAACGCCACGCTGGCGGAAAGGGAGAAGGCATTGAAATCGCGCGCATTGGTGCCCGGCGCGCCGAAGATGCTGTCGCTGGCCCCGTTGAAGCGGGTGAAGCGGAACCAGGTGGCGGCGAGCTTGAGGTTGGCCATGGACGTATACGAGTCGTCCTTGCCGAACGGCGCCCAGTACAGGCTGATCAGGTTGGCGGTGGTGTCCGGCACGCCGTAGGGGATGAAGCGCGCGTCGTCGCGCGAGCCCGTGCTCACCAGGTGCGAGAACAGCAGGGTGTAGCTCTGCTTGAAGGTGTAGGCCGCGGTGAAGGTCTGGTCATGCACGGTGCCGCGCGGCTTGGCCAACAGGCCCGGCGCGATCGGGCTGGCCGGCGTGCTGCCGTACTTGCGCTGCTCCAGGATATTGACGTAGCTCAGCTGCACGATGTGCTCGCGGTTGCCGAGGTACTGGTAGGTCAGGTCGTAGCCCAGATCCGTGAGCCGATCCATCGGACCGCCCGTGCGCGGCAGCTCGCGCTTGGTGGTGAGCGCGACCACGCCGGCCGAGAAGAACTGGCGCCGCATATCGCGCATATACGCAAAACGCGCATAGCCGGTGTCGTGCAGCTTGCCCGGGTCGCCGTTGGGGTTGTAGCCGAGGCGGTCCTGGGTGGAGCGCTGCATCGAGTTATAGGTGCCGACTTCGCCGTACCACTTCGAGTCGTACAGGCCATATACGGTGGCGCCGAACACGCGATTGGCCGGCGAGTTCGGGCTGGATGGATTGAGCACCGTGCCGGTGACGCCGGGCGGACCCAGCGAAGAAGCGCCGGGCAGCGCCGCGATCGGATCCTGCAGGCCGGGATTGTTGTTGACGCTCACGCCCAGGGTGAGGTCCTTGCCGCCGAGCTTCAGCTCCTTGGCGACGAAGCGCAGATCGACGTCGCTCAGCTTGGTGTTGAAGCGGTTATGGCCGTCGTTGTCGCTTTCCACCTTCACATAGCCGCCGACCTGATCGGTCAGGCGCCCGCCCAGATAGATGTCCGCCTGGGTCAGCCGGTTGGAACTCTCGCCGCGCGCCGGCACCGAACGCGTGCCCACCAGCTGCGCCGCCACGGGCAGCTTGAAGCCCTTGCCGTCGGTGTCGGTATAGCCGTTGAGCTTGAAGCGCATGCCGTAGGGGGTGAGCGCGGGGCCATAGGCGCCGGCATGGCAGTCGGCGCAGGCGGAACCGGTCTGGCGCGCATACAGGGGAATCGCCTGCGCGGTGGTGCAGGCCAGCGAGAAGGCAGCGCCCACGCCGTACAGCACAGTCATGTTCCGCGTCCGGCGGCGGTACGGCAGAGACAGCATGAAACCTCCTTGATGGGTCGGGGGGTGAGTCCTGCGGGGGATGGCTTACAGCGAGAGGGTCAGCGCGACCACGGCCACATCGCGCGCAGCACGTCGTCGCGCCGCACGAAGTGGTGATAAAGCGCGGCGCCGATATGCAGCAGCACCAGGGCGAGCAGGGCCCAGGCGATGTCCTGGTGCCAGACCAGCAGCGCATCGGCGAGGTCTTCGTCGTCAGCCACCAGCGCGGGCAGGGTGGCGCCGAACAGATACACCGGCTTGCCTTCGGCATTGCTGAGCGCCCAGCCGACCAGCGGCAGCGCCAGCAAAATCAGATACAGGGCGGCATGGGTGAGCCAGGCGGCGATGCGCACGAAGCGCGAATGCACGGCTTGCGGAAGACGTCCGTGGCGAAAGCGCAGCGCGATGCGCAGCACGGCCAGCAGCAAGACCAGCAGGCCGGTGTGGCGGTGCCCTTCCAGCAGCCATTGGCGGGCGACGCGTCCGGCCACTTCATCGCGCGTCAGCGCGAGCGCCGCCGCGGCGATCAGCAGCAGCACCGTGCTCCAGTGGAGGATCGCCATGCCGCGCGGGCGGCGGATCGGTTCCTTGTCCTGCAGGCTCGCGATGGCGGGCGTGCTGCCCGCCATCGGCATATCGGCCTTGTCCTCGTACCTCGAACCCATCCAGCGATCCCCGCGCGTCGTGTCGAGGCGTATGTGCCGGTTGGATCGAGAAAGGTTGTGGTCACCTTGCACGCTGGAACCCTTCTCCCTCCGGGAGCACGCGGGGAGGGCACAGGGATGTGCCCGGCCTTGAGGAGCGAGGAAGGTGCCGGCAGGCGGATGAGGGTACGGGCGAAGTGGTGCGCATCACTCCGCCCGAACCCTCACCCCAACCCCTCTCTCCCACGGGGACTACCTTCGGGTCGCCGATGGGAGAGGGGCTTCATCGGCGCATCGCGTGCGCCAAGCACACGCAACCTTTCCTCACGCCACCGGCACTCAGCCTCGAACAGGTCGTTCTTACACGAGCGCAGAGCCAGCCACCATGGACATCGAACGCATCCAGTTTCACAAGCACGGCGACCACGGCGGCATGCTGGTGGCGTTGGAACAGGAGCGCAACGTGCCGTTCGAAATCCGCCGGGTGTACTACGTGTACGCCACGGAGCCGAACGTGCACCGCGGCCGCCACGCGCACCGCCATCTCAAGCAGCTCGCGGTAGCCGTGCGCGGCTCGGTGACCATCCTGCTCGACGACGGCACCGGCCCGGTCGAGGTGCTGCTGGACGATCCCAGCCAGGGCCTGCTGCTGGGCGATATGGTCTGGCGCGAACTGTACGGTTTCAGCGAGGACTGCGTGCTGATGGTGCTGGCCGACCAGTTCTACGACCCGGCCGACTACATCACCGACTACGACGAATTCCTGCGCGAAGCGAACGGCTTCCACCGCCTCGGCGGTGCGGTGGCATGAGCCGGCCGCTGGTGCTGATCGGCGCGGGCGAGATGGCGCGGATCGCCTGCGAGTATTTCCAGCACGACAGCGACTACGAGGTAGTGGCGTTCAGCGTCGAGCGCGCGCATCTCAAGGAAAGCGAAATCGAAGGGCGGCCGGTGCTGCCTTACGAGGAGCTGGCCGCGAGCTATGCACCGGGCGACGCGGAACTGTTCGTGGCCATCCCCGCCACGGGCCTCAACCGCCTGCGCACGCGGCTGTACCTGGACGCCAAGGGCAAGGGCTACCGCTTCGCCAGCTATGTGAGCAGCCACGCCTTCGTCTGGCGCAACGCCGAGATCGGCGAGAACAGCTTTATTTTCGAGAACAACGTGATCCAGCCGTTCGTGCGCATCGGCAACAACTGCATCCTGTGGAGCGGCAATCACGTAGGCCACCGCACGGTGGTGCACGACCATGTCTTCGTCGCCTCGCACGCGGTGATTTCCGGTTTCTGCGAAATCGGCGAAAGCAGCTTCGTCGGCGTCAATGCCACCTTCAACGATGGCGTGAAAGTGGCCGCGGACAATGTGATCGGCTCCGGCGCCCTGGTGGTGCGCGATACCGAACCGGGCAAGGTCTACGTCGGCTCGCCCGCGCGCGCCTTGCCGGATCGCTCCAGCCTGGATGTGAGGTTCTAGCGCGCATGCCGACGTGGACCAAGCGCGGACTGGTGTTCGACGTGGCGCGCCAGGGCGTCGGCAGCTGGATGCGCCATTCGGCGCTGACACCTACGCCGTGGCGGTTAGATGACCAGCGCATCCGCGTCTATGCAGGCTTTCGCGATGGCGAGGGCGTGAGCCGGCTCGGCTATGTCGATCTGGCGGCGGACGACCCCACGCAGGTGCTAGGCGTCAGCGCGCGGCCGGTACTGGACATCGGCCGCGGCGGCTGTTTCGACGACAACGGCATGATCCTGGGCGACGTGGTCGCGGCGCCGGGCGGGCTGTATCTGTTCTACGTGGGTTTCCAGCAGGTGGCGAAGGCCAAGTTCCTGGCCTTCAGCGGGCTGGCGCTGTCCACCGACGGCGGCGAGCATTTCCAGCGCGTGCAGGAAACGCCGGTCCTGGATCGCGCGCCACGCCGCAGCACCATCGCCGCGATCCATAGCGCGCACTACGACCGCGGCCTGTGGCGCCTGTGGTACGCGGTGGGCGACGACTGGGAATCGATCGGCGGCCAGCCATTTCCGCGCTATCACATCTGCTATGCCGAGACGCGCGACCTCAGCGCGATCCCGCGCGGCGACCGCGTCTGCCTGCTGCCGCGCGGCGACGAGTACCGCATCGGACGGCCGCGCGTGTACCGGCTCGACGGCCACTATGTCATGTACTTCACTTGGGGCGACCGCGCCGGCCGCTACCAGCCCGGCATGGCTTTCAGCGACGACGGCATGCATTGGGAGCGCCACGACGAGGCGCTCGGCATCGCGCCGTCGCGGGATGGCTGGGATGGCCGTGCGCTTTGCTACCCGGCGCTGCTGCGCCACGGGAGCAGGCTGCTGATGTTCTACAACGGCAACGATATGGGCATGGCGGGCTTCGGCCTGGCCGAGGCGGTGGTCGACCAACGCGCGAACGAGGCCATGGGGGAGGGCACGCATGCTCTCGGTTAGACCCTATGCGCCCGCCGATGCCGCGGCCTGGGATGCGCTGGTGCTGCGTTCGCGCAACGGCAATCTGCTGCATCGGCGCGGCTATATGGACTATCACGCCGATCGCTTCACCGACGCCTCGCTGCTGGTCGAGAAGGATGGCGAGCTGGTGGCCGTGCTGCCCGCCAATCGCCATGGCGAAGAGGTAAGCAGCCACGGCGGACTCACCTATGCCGGCCTGATCAGTTCGCACGCCTTGCGTGCCGAAGCGGCGCTGGAGGCTTTCGAACGGATCGGCGCACATTATCGCGGCCTGGGTGCGAAGCGCCTGTTCTACAAGGCGGTGCCGCATGTGTTCCATGCCTATCCGGCCGAAGAAGACCTGTATGCCTTGCATCGGCTGGGTGCGCAGCTGGTGCGGCGCGATCTGTCTTCGGTGATCGCGCTGCGCGAGCCGTTCCGTTCTACCGAGGAGCGTCGCCGCGCCGCGGCCAAGGCGAGGAAGGCGGGGCTGGTCGTACAGTCGGGCGGCGATCTTGCGCGCTTTCATGCGCTGCTGACGCAGGTGCTGACCCGGCACGACGCCACGCCGGTTCATTCTCTGGCCGAACTGCGTCTGCTGCAGGGCCGCTTTCCGGAACAGATCGTGCTGCACGAAGTAGCGGACAACGGCGAGCCGCTGGCCGCCGCGCTGGTCTACGACCTGGGGCCGGCCGTACACACTCAATATCTGGCCGCCTCCGAAGCGGGACGCCAGCGCCACGCGCTGACCCTGCTGCTGGCCGAACTCATCGAACACACCTATGCGCACAAGCGCCATTTCAGTTTCGGCATTTCCACCGAGCAGGCCGGGCGGATGCTGAACACCGGATTGGTTGCACAGAAAGAGCGCTTCGGCGCCCGCGCCGTCGTGCATGACTTCTATGCGTGGGAGCTCGCATGAGCGTCCCGTTCTTCGATCTGAAGGCGATCAATGCGCGCTATGCGGATGCGCTGAAAGCTGCGGCCGCGCGTGTGATCGATTCGGGCTGGTACATCCTCGGCGCCGAGCTCGAAGCGTTCGAGCGCGAATTCGCCGACTACTGCGGCGTGCGCCATGCGCTCGGGGTGGGTAACGGCTTGGATGCGTTGACCTTGATCCTGCGTGCGTACCGCGGGCTGGGCGTACTGCGCGAAGGCGACGAAGTGATCGTGCCGGCCAACACTTTTATCGCCACCTTCCTGGCGGTCAGCCAGAGCGGGCTGGTGCCGGTGCCGGTGGAACCGGACCCGGCGACCTTCAATCTCGATCCGGCACAGGTTGAAGCAGCGATCGGGCCGCGCACGCGCGCGGTCATCGCCGTGCACCTGTACGGCCAGCTCGCCGAGATGCCGGCGCTGGCCTCGTTGGCGCGCAGCCATGGCCTGCTGCTGATCGAGGATGCGGCGCAGGCGCACGGCGCCTCGCTCGATGGCTGCAAGGCTGGTGCGTTCGGCGACGCCGCGGCCTTCAGCTTCTTTCCCACCAAGAATCTCGGCGCACTGGGCGACGGCGGCGCGGTGACGACCAGCGACGATGCGCTGACCAGGCGCGTCGCGGCCTTGCGCAACTATGGGTCGGAAACGAAGTACCACCATCAGTTCCAGGGTGTGAATTCGCGCCTGGATGAGATGCAGGCCGCCTTGCTGCGCGTGAAGCTGGCGTATCTGGACGACGAGATCCTCCTTCGCCGCCGTATCGCGCGACGCTACCGCGATGGCATCGAGCATCCGGCCCTGGTCATGCCGCAGGTGGCGCAGGAGGAGGCGCATGTCTGGCATCTGTTCGTCGTCCGCAGCCGGCGGCGCGATGCCTTGCAGGCGCATCTGCAGGCCCAGGGCATCCACACCCAGGTGCATTACCCCGTGCCGGCGCATCGTCAGCCGGCTTATGCGGACTGGCATCACTTCCAGCTTCCCGTCGCGGAACGCCTGCATACCGAAATACTGAGCCTGCCACTCAATCCCGCGCTCGACGACGCGGCAGTCGAACGCATCATCGCGGCCTGCCGCACGTTCAAGGCCGGCGCATGAGCATCGCCCGCGCCGGCCTCTACAGCGCCATCGGCACCGCCGCACGCCTGCTCGCGGGGCTGGTGGTGGTCAAGCTGGTGGCGTGGGCGGCGGGGCCGGACGGGGTCGGCAAGCTGGGCCAGTTCATGAGCCTGATGTCGCTGCTGGCGGTGCTTGCCGGCGGCGGCATCAGCGCGGCCATCGTCAAGTACGTAGCGGAATACCGCGACGATCCGGAACGCCTGGCGCTGCTGCTGCGCGCGGCGCTGGGCTATGCGCTGTGCGCGGCTCTGCTGATGGGCCTGGCCGCCTTGCTGTTCAGCCGGCAGCTCGCGCTGTGGCTGCTGGACGACGCCCGCTACGAAGGCCTGCTGCGCGTGCTGGCCTTCGCCCAGGTGGGCATTGCGGTCAGCAACTATCTGCTGGCGGTGATCAACGGCTTCATGGATGTGCGCCGGCTGGTGTTTATCCAGGTGGTGGGTTCGGCCTTGAGCATCCTGCTGGCCGCGTGGCTGTCGTGGCAGCAGGGGCTGTATGGCGCCCTGCTCGCGCTGGTGCTGGGCCAGCTGCTGTGGCTGGCGGTCGGCCTGCCGGCATGGTGGCGCAGTCCGGACTTCCGTCCCGGCATGCTGCGCGCCGGTTTCGACCGCGACATGATCGTGCGGCTGGCGACGTTCTCGCTGATGACGCTGAGCTCGGCGCTGTGCGCGCCGCTGGTCAATATCGCGGTGCGCGATCACCTCGCCGCGCAGTTCGGCTGGGAGCAGGTCGGCTACTGGCAGGCGGTGACGCGCGTGTCGGATGCGTATCTGCTGTTCCTCACCACCGCGATCAATGTCTATTACCTGCCCAGGCTCGCCGCGGTGCGCGAGCGCGATGAGCTGAAGCGCGAGCTGGGCCAGGCCTGGCGCCAGCTGCTGCCGGCCGCGGCGACGCTGGCCTTGCTGGTGTATGTGGGGCGCGAATGGGTGACGCGCGCGCTGTTCAGCGCCGACTTTGCCGCCGCCAATGCGCTGTACGGGCCGCAGCTGATCGGCGACGTGATCAAGATCGCCTCCTTCGTGCTGTCGTATCTGATGCTGGCCAAGGCCATGACCGGCCTGTTCGTGCTGTCGGAATTCCTGTTCGCCGCCAGCTATCTGGCCCTGGTCTTCGTATTTACCCGCTGGTACGGGTTGCCCGGCGCGGTCTACGCGTTCGCGGTGAATTACCTGTTCTATCTCGTCTTCAACATGCTGGTGGCCCGCCGCTACCTGAGGAGGCTGTAGCCATGGACAGCGAACGGACGGCGGGCGAGGGCGGCTGGCCGCTGGTCTCCATCCTGATCCCCGCGCATAACCACGAGCGCTTCGTGCTGCGCTGCCTGGACAGCGTGCTGGAGGATCCTTATCCGGCCAAGGAGCTGGTGATCGTCGACGACGGTTCGGTCGACGGCACGCCGGGCAAGATCGCGCAGTGGATCGCGCGGCATGAAGGCACCTTGCCGATCATCTACCGGCGCCGCGAGAACCGCGGCGTGGCTACCACGCTCAACGAGCTGGCCTCGCTGGCGCGCGGCGACTTCCTCAAGCTGGGCGCCAGCGACGACTTCCTGCTGCCCGGCGGCCTGGAAGCGCAGGTGCGCTACCTGCAGGCGCATCCGCGCAAGTGGGCGGTGGTGGGCGACTCGGTGGTGGTGGATTGCTATGGCAACCGCGTGCACGACAGCGGCATGCGCGGGCTGCATCGCGCCGACAAGCGCCAGTACGCCACCGACGAGGGCATCCGCCGCGCGGTGATCCGCCATTGGGCGATCGGCGGTCCGGTGGCGCTGCTGCGCCGTAGCGTGCCGGGTGCGATCTCGGGCTGGACCGAAGAGCTGCGGATCGACGACTGGGATTTCTTCCTGCGCCTGGTCGCGCGCGACGCGCTGGGCTTTATCGACCAGCCGGTCTGCGCCTACCGCCTGCACGATGCCAACCTGAGCAAGACGCGCCATGTGGCGACGCGCGTGGCCAATCTCGCCGAGTCGCGCCGCGTGGCCCTGCGCCGCGTCGAACTGTTCGACGGCCCCGATCGCCTGCTGCTGAAAGCGCAGGCTCACTACATCGGCGCGAAGATCGCCTTCCTGCAGCGGCGGCCGCTGCGGCTGGCCTGGCGCCTGGCGGCCTGTCTGGTCTTGCGTGGCGTGTCGAAGGTCCGCCTGCCGTCCGCGCACCCTGAGGTGGAGCGCGCATGAAAGCGCTGCTGCGCCGTCCCTCGACCTATCTCGGCCTGCCGATGCTGCTGGCCTGCGCGGCGACGCTGCTGACCTACGATCTGCCGGACGGTTATCTGGACGGCGTGCTGCTGCTGATCGCGGGCGCGGTGGCGATGCTGGCGCTGGATGCGCTGGATGCGCTGGGCGGCGTGCGGCTGCCGCCGTTCGAGCGTTTCGCGGTGCGCGAGTACGCGGGCACGCGCGAGGCGCTGGTGGCGTTCGCCTTCTGCGCGCTGGTAGCGGTGTTCTGCGTGCTGGACCTGGCGCTGTTCCCGATTCCGCTGCTGGACAAGCCCTCGGCGTATGCGCAGATGGAAGGCGGCCGCGAACATATCCGGCATCTGTCCGCCTGGTGCTGGGTGCTGCCGCCGGTGGGCCTGCTGTGTGTGCGCAACCGCGGCTTGCGCTATGCGATGGTGCTGGCCGGCATCGTGTTCCCGATCCTGGTGATCGACCGCAACCGCATCTTCGCCAGCCTGTTCTCAGTGGCCCTGGTGCTGGTGATGCGGCGAAAGGGTGGCTTGCGCCTGCCGTGGCCGACGGTGCTGCTGCTTGGGCTGGTGGGTGCGGTGCTGTTCGCGGCGCTGGGCATTCTGCGTTCGGGGCCGCTGGAAGGCGTGACCTTGCCGTTCGGCGCGTTCTACAGCGAATCGCCGCCCGGCGTGAAATGGCTGCTGCTCTATCTCACCGCCGGGCCGTACAACTTCGCCTCGATGCTGGCCAAGCATTACCACAACGCGGATTTCCTGCTGAACCAGGTGGTGCCGCTGCGCGGTTCCATCGTCACGGCGGGCACCGGCATTCCGCTGGATTCGCCGACCATCAATGTGGGTACCGAGTATTTCCCGTTCCTGCTTGCGCTGGGCCCGGCCGGCGCGGTGGCGGCGATGCTCGGGCTGTACGCGATGCTGGTGTGGAGCGCGCGGCGGCTGTGTGCCTCCACCTCGCTGTTCTCGCTGCTGATCTTCCTGCGCATGGCCTACGTGGCGGCGATGGCGCCGTTCGCGCCGCAGGCCTACACCTTCATGAGCGCGGGTTTTATCGCGCTGTGCCTGTTGATGCAGCTGTTCGCCGCCTCGCTGCCGGACCGCCGGCGCGCCCCTTTCCTGATGCCTCGAGTCGACCACCATGCCTCATGACGAAATCTATCTGATCGACCTGTGGCGGCTGCTCGCCCGCCAGTGGCGCGGCTTCGCCATCGCGCTGCTCGCCGTGGTGGCGCTTGCCGTCGCCTACGCCTGGCTGGCCAAGCCGCGCTACGAAGCCACCGCCTGGGTGCAGGTGGGCCAGGTCGGCACCGCGCCGGCCGGGCAGGACCCGCGGCCGGAGCCGTTCCAGCGCGTGCTGGATCGCCTGCAGACGCGTTCGTTTCAGGACGAGGTGACGCAGAGCATCGGCCTGGATGCGAAGTCGCCCGAGGCCGGCATGTACCGCGGCAGCTTGAAGGCCGAGCCTTCGTTCTATGCCGGCCTGATCAAGCTGAGCGCGCGCGCCGCCACGCCCGAACAGGCCAAGCGCCTGGTGCTGGCGACGGTCGAGCATCTGCAGGCCATCCACGGCCAGCTGCAGGCACAGCCGCTGGCGCAGGCGCATGCGCGGCTGGACGAAGTGCAGGCCGAGCTGAGCACGGCAACGGCCGAGCGCGATGGCCTGCAGCAGCTGGCGGGCAAGGAAGGGCAGGCGAGTGCGATCACTGCCGGCCTGCTGCTGGCCAGCAAGGACAACGAAGTGCGGGAACTGAGCGGCACGCGCAGCGATCTGGCCGCGCGGATGAGCGCCAACTACACCTTCGCCACCTCGATGCCGTGGCCGATCTATCAGCCGGATCATGCGGTGGCGCCGAACCGGGCGCTGATCCTGGGCGTGGGCGTGCTGGGCGGACTTGGCTTGGGCCTGTTCGTGGCGGTGGCGCTGGATGCGCGCCGGCGCGCGGCGCAACCGATGCGTGCCTGAGCGGCACTCACCGGTTGGAACGTACCAGGAGCATCGACGTTGGAAATGAGCAGTCAGCCTGAGCTGGAATCCTCCGCGCCACATGGCCATGATGCCGCCCTCGACGAGGCGCGCCTGCTCGACACCCAGCGCGCGTTCGACAGCGTGGCCGCCGATTACGACGGTCCGCGCGGCAATAACGAACTGATCCAGCGCATGCGGCTGACCCTGTGGGATACGGTGCAGCGCCTGTTCGAGCCGGGTTCGCGGCTGGTGGATCTGGGCTGCGGCACGGGTATCGACGCGGTGGAGTTCGGCCAGCGCGGTTTTCGCGTGCTGGCCACCGACTGGTCGCCGCGCATGGTCGAGCGCACGCGCGAGCGCGCACTTGCCGCGGGGCTGGAAGGCGATGTGCGCGCGGCGCATATCGGCGTGCAGGAGTTGGGGCGGATCGCCGGCGATTCCGGCGAGCTGTTCGATGGCCCGTTCGACGGCATGTATTCCAACTTCGGCCCGCTCAACTGCGCGCTGGATCTTCCCGCGGTCGCGGCCGAATGCGCACGCCTGGTGCGTCCGGGCGGCCTGCTGGTGTTTTCGGTGATCGGGCGGATCTGCCCGTGGGAAGTCGCCCACTACGTGCGTCGCGGCCGCTTTCGCCGCGCCGCCGTGCGTGCCGCGCGCGGCGTTACCGCGGTGGGCATGAACCGCCACACCATCTGGACCCGCTACTACCTGCCGCGCGAGTTCTACCGCGCCTTCGCGGAAGGCTTCACGCTGGATGGCTATCGCGCGCTCAGCCTGTTCATGCCGCCGCCGTATCTGGTCGACCGTTACCGCAGGCATCCGGCGCGCTACGAGCGGCTGGGGCTGCTGGACGATCGCTGGGGCGCGCTGCCGCTGCTGCGTGACATGGGCGATCACTTCCTGATCGTGATGCGCCGGCGCTGAGCGTGGACGCGATCCTGCACGGTGCGGCGGTGGTGAGCGAGGAAATCGTCTCGCGTGAGCCGCTGCTGATTCGCGACGGACGCGTGGCCGAGGCGCAGCCGGTGCGGGGCTATTCGTTGGATCTGCGCGGCCATCTGGTTTTCCCGGGGCTGGTCAACGCGCACGAACATCTGCACGTCAATGCCGTGCCACCGTTGCCGCGGCAGCAACCGTTTCCCAACAGCTATGCCTGGATCGAAGCCTTCCAGGCGCATTTCCGCCAACCCGAAGTGGCCGCGGCGCTGCAGTTGCCCAAGGCCTTGCGCCTGCGCCACGGCGCGCTGAAGAACCTGCTGGCCGGCGTCACCTGCGTGGCGCACCACGATCCCTGGCATGCCGAGCTCGATGCGCCGGATTTTCCGGTGGCGCTGCTGCGCGGCCATGGCTGGGCCTATGCGCTGGGCTGGGATTACGGCCCGCCGGTGCAGGCCAGCTTCGATGCGACGCCAGCGGGTTCGCCATGGCTGATCCACCTGGCCGAAGGCACCGACGAGGTGGCGCGCGCGGAACTGGCGCAGCTCGAACGGCTTGGTTGCCTCGATGCGCGCACGGTGCTGGCGCATGGCGTCGGCCTGGGCGAGCAGGACATCGCCAAGGTGATCGCCAGCGGCGCCGCGGTGGTGTGGTGTCCGGCGAGCAATCTCACCTTGCTGGGACGCACGCTCGATCCGCGCCGCCTGCACGCGGCCGGCCGGCTGGCGCTGGGCAGCGACTCGCGGCTTAGCGGCGCGCGCGATCTGCTCGAAGAACTTTGCGTGGCGTCAGTGGTGGGTGGACTGCGCAGCACCGACCTGCTGGCGATGGCTACGCATCAGGGCGCCGATGTGCTGCGCATGCCGGATCATGGACGCCTTTCGCCGGGCGCACCCGCCGACCTCGTGATCGTCGCCGATGCCGGCGGCGCGCCGGCCGACAGCCTGGTGGGCCTGAGCCGCGTCGACCTGCGCGCGGTGGCGCGCCATGGCATGCCCTGCATTGCCGATACGGATTTCGCCGACTGGTTCGAGGCCGCGGGCGTGGAAGCGGTGCCGGTGCTGCTCGATGGACGTCCCAAGCTGCTGGCCAGATCATTGGCGGATCCCGCCTTGCTGGCCTTGGAACCAGGTCTGCAAGCTGCGGCGGTTGGCGCAGTTCCGCGGCTCGCTCAAGCCGGAGTACACGCATGACGCGTCCCGCCGTCCTCGAACCCGAAGCCGCGTACGCACTGTGGGCCGCCAGCTATCCCGCGCATGCGCACAATCCGGTGATGCAGGCCGAGGAACGCGCCATGCTCGCGCTGCTCCCCGGCGACCTGCGCGAACAGGCCGTGCTCGATGCCGGCTGCGGCAGCGGCCGCTACCTGCTCCATGCGGCGCGGCGCGGCGCCACGCGGCTGACCGGCGTGGACCTGTCGCTGCCGATGCTGGAGCGCGCCTATGACGAGCTGGCACAAGTACGCCTCGATGCCGAACTGACCCTGCTGCGCGGCAGCGTGGTCGAACTGCCGGTCGAGGACGCCCGGGCCGATCTCACCATCAGCGGCCTGGTGCTCGGCCATATCGACGATCTCCCGCGTGCGCTGGCCGAACTGCGCCGCGCGACCAAGCCCGGCGGCACGCTGCTGTGCAGCGATTTCCATCCCACCGGCCATGCGCTCGGCTGGCTGCGCGATTTCAAGGCCAACGGCCAGCGCTACGCCGCCAGGCATACGCCGCATCTGTATAGCCATTGGCATCGCGCCTGCGCGGCCTTGGACCTGGCCATCGAGGAGGTACGCGAACCCATGCTCGATCCCGCCGATATCCCCGCCGGCGCGCGCTTCGACCCCATCGCCCTGGATGTACCCGTGGCGCTGGTGTTCCGCCTGCGCCGGTACTGAACCGCCATTGCCATGCCCCATACCCTGCTGATCAATCCCACCATCACCGCACGCTCCAGCGCGCGTTTTCCGCTGGCGCTGCTGAACCTGTCGGCCGTGCTGGACCGGCGCGGCAGCAGCGGCATCGTGGATGGCAATGTCGATCGCGATTTCATCCGCACCACGCTGGATGCACTGGATCGTGGCGGCGTCGATGCGGTGGGTTTAAGCGTGATGGGCGGGCCGCAGCTGGCGCCGTCGATCGAGCTGTCCAAGGCGATCCGCGAGCGCCATCCGCGGACGCCGATCATCTGGGGCGGCTATTTCCCCACGCTGTATACCGACACTGCGCTGGCTGCGCCCTACGTGGACTACGCGATCCGCGCGCAGGGCGAACAGACCATGGCCGAGCTGGTCGGCGCGCTGGCCGGGCAGGGCGATATCGCGAAGATCGCCGGCCTGTCGTGGAAGCGTGGCGACGAGCACGTGCACAACCCCAATCGCCATTTCGTGCCCGGCGATCCCGCACTGCGCCTGCCGTACGAAAAGCTCGGCGATCCGCGCCAATACCTGGCGCGCACCTTCCTGGGCCGGCGCACCGCCGGCCACCAGGCGGCGCTGGGCTGCCGTTTCCGCTGCACCTTCTGCGGCGTGAACGCCATGTTCGGCGGCGCCACGGCGCTGCCGGCGGTGCAGAAGCTGGAGCGCGAGCTGAAGTATCTGAAGTACGAGCTGGGCGCGGATTCGATCCAGTTCTTCGACCACAACTTCTTCGACCGCGAAGTGGAAATGATTCCGCTGCTCGAAGTGATGGCGAAGCTGGAACTGCCGTGGTGGTGCTATGCGCGCGCCGATGCGCTGCTGAATCTTTCCGAGAGCACCTGGGAGCTGGTGCGCAAGAGCCGGCTGAAGATGGCCTATATCGGCGCCGAATCGCCCAGCGGCAAGATGCTCAAGGAAATCCGCAAGGGCACGCGGCCGGACCAGACGCTGGAAGTGGCCGAGCTGTGCCGGCGCAACGGCGTGATTCCGGAGCTGTCCTTCATGGTGGCGCCGCCGGTGGATACCGAAGAGGAAACCGAGCACACCTTCGAGTTCATCCGCGAGCTGAAGCGGATCAACCCAGCCTCGGAAATCATCGTCTACGTCTACACGCCGCTGCCGGAGAACGCCAAGCACGAGTCGGACCGCGGCAAGCGTGCGTCGATGCCGCTGCTGGATCTCGATGGCAACCCGGTGGTGTTTCCCGGCACGCCGGAGGAATGGGCGCAGCCGCAATGGGTGGATTACGCCTGCCACGCCGACGCGCCCTGGCTGACCGACAAGCTGCGCAAGCGCATCCATGATTTCGTCACGGTGCTGCGCTGCCGCTATCCCACCGTGCAGGACATGCGCACGCCGCGGTGGGCCAAGCATGGCCTGCGCACGATGGCCTCGTGGCGCTACCGCTATCGCCGCTATGACCAGCCGTGGGAGCTGGACCTGGCCAACCGGTGGGTGAAGCTGCGTCAGCCGCAGGTGTCGAGCCTGTAGGCCGGCGCGTGCACGTCGCCCAGATCAATTTCGTGCAGGCGCCGCCGCAGATCGAACCCGGCGAGCTACCGGCGCATTGGCCGACCTTGTCGGATGTCGCCGATTCCGCGGCGTCCGCGGGTGTGCGGGTGTCGGTGATCCAGAACGCGGCGCGCGAGGCGGCCTTCGTGCGCGACGGGGTCGATTACCGTTTTCTGCCGCTGGACGGCAAGGATGGTTCGCGACGCCTGGCTGCGGCCCTGGTCGGCCTCGGCGCCGAGCTGGCGCATGTGCATGGGCTGGATTTCGCACCGCGCGCGCATGCCTTGGCCAGGCAGCTGCCTTGGCTGCCCATCCTGCTGCAGGACCATGCCAACCGCCCGCCGTCCTGGTGGCGGCGCGCGCATTGGCGGCGCTGGTATGCGGCGGCCGCGGGCGTGGCGTTTACGGCGCCGGCGCTGGCGCAGCCGTTTGTCGAGGCGAAGCTGTTCAGGCCTGGGACGCGGGTGTTCGCGATACCGGAGTCCAGTTGCCGCTTCACGCCCGGCGATCGGTCCGAAGCGCGTTATGCGACCGGGCTGCATGGTTTTCCCTGCGTGCTGTGGGTGGGGCATCTGGCTGCGGGCAAGGATCCATTGGCGGTGCTGGATGGCGTGGCATTAGCCGCACGCCGCCTGCCGGATCTGCAACTGTGGTGTGCCTACGGCAGCGCGCCGATGCTCGAAGCCGTGCAGGCGCGCATCATGCGCGATCCATGGTTGATCGGGCGGGTGCATCTGCTTGGCCGGGTGCCGCATGAGCGGATCGAAACCCTGCAGCGCGCGGCGGACCTGTTCGTCACCGGCTCGCATGCGGAAAGCTGCGGCTATGCGGCGCTGGAGGCGATGGCCTGCGGCGCGGTGCCGGTGCTGACCGATATTCCCTCGTTCCGCGCGCTGACCGGCGACGGCCGCATCGGGCGCCTGTGGCCTTGCGGCGATACCGGGCGGCTGGCGGATGCGCTGGTGGCGATGGCCAACGCCGGTCCGACGCGGGCCGAAGTGCGCGCGCATTTCGACGCGGAGCTGTCGTTCGCGGCAGTGGGGCGGCGCTGGGCGGAAGCCTATGCCGCCCTGCAGGCGGGGCGGCGCCGGGAGGCGGCGGCATGAAGCTCGCGCTGGTGTTGCCGGGTGGCGTCGATCGCGGTGGCGAAGAGCGTGTGATTCCGGCGTTCCTGGCTTTGATCGGCGAGCTTTCGCGGCGCCACGAGGTGCATGTGTTCGTGCTGCGGCAGGAGCCGAAGCCGGCGACCTGGACGCTGCGGGGCGCGACCATCCACAACATCGGCGATGGCCGGCAGCGCTCGCGCGCGATCGCGGCGATCGTGGCCGAGCATCGGTGTGGGGCGTTCGATGCGGTGCAGTCGATCTTCTCGGGCACTTGCAGCCTGGTGGCGATCGCGGCGGCGAAGCTGATACGGCGTCCTGGCCTGGTGCATATCGCGGGCGGCGAGTTGATTGCCTTGCCGGCGATCGGCTATGGCGGGCGGCAGCGCTGGATCAGCCGGGTGCGCGAGGCGGTGACCTTGCGTGCGGCAGCAGCGGTGACCGCGGCGAGCGCGCCGATTCTGGAGTCGCTGCATGCCTTGGGTGTGGAGGCGCAGCGGTTGCCGTTGGGAGTCGACCTCGCGGCATGGCCAGCATCGTTGCCGCGGCGGCGCGGGTCGGAGCCCGCGAAGCTGTTGCATGTGGCGAGCGTCAATCGGGTGAAGGATCAGCCTACCTTGCTGCGCGCACTGGCCGCGTTGGACGTTCCGTTTCGGATGGACATCGTCGGCGTCGATACGCTCGATGGCGAAATGCAGCGCCTGGCTCATGAGCTTGGACTGGATGACCGCGTGCGCTTCCTTGGCTTCAAGACGCAGCGCGAGTTGCGTCCATTGATGGAGGCGGCCGATCTGCTGGTGATGTCGTCGCTGCATGAAGCCGGGCCGCTGGTGTTGCTGGAAGCGGCGGTGGTTGGCGTGCCGACGGTGGGGACGGCGGTGGGGCATCTGGTCGAGTGGTCGCCGGCGGCGGCCTTGGCGGTGCCGGTGGGCGATCATGCCGCGTTGGCCGGGGCGATACGGCAGGTGCTGGAGGACGAGGATCTGCGTCTGCGGCTTGCGCATGAAGCGCAGCGAAGGGCACTGGATGAGGATGCGGCTTATACGGCGGAGCGGTTTGAGGCGCTGTATCGGGGCTTGGCACATCGCCGATAGAAGAGCCGTCGGGCCGAAGTGACCCTCGGCTCACCACTCCGCCCGGCCCCTCACTCCAACCCTCTCCCCGGAGGGGAGCGGGGGCTGGTTTTGGCCAGCTTTCAGTCCTTTGCTTCGAGTGCCTTGCGTACGACATAGAGCGTATCCATGCGGGGTACGGACCCGGCGAGACGCCGCAGCAATCGCCGTCCGTGCGAACGCGTCACCCAAGCCTGGCCTTGCAGCCACAGCTGCGTCCGCGCCATATCCTGCCGTTCCTGCCGGCTTTCCTCGTCGGGTACGAACCGATGCCGCAGATAGCGCATCGCTTCGCTCGGCGTCCGCGACCACTCGATCCCCGGCAAGGCCTGCAGCCACAGGTCCGAACAAGACACCCGCGTCAAGGTCTGCCGCCTCGCCGCCGCGCGCAGCCACCACGGACACCCGCGGCGCAACCGCGCCAGCACCGCCGCCGGCACGGCATTGCGGTAATAGCGCGCCACCAGCTGCAGCGGCGGCAAGGCCCACCAGGGATGCCCGCTCGACCACAGCACTTCCCAGTCGGCCAGCGTCATCCGCGTGGCCAGCAGCGAGATGTCGTTCAGATGCAGCAGACGCAGCGTGCGGCTGCAGATATTGCCCGCCGCATGCAGCAGCAGATGCGCCATCAGCGCGCCGTTGGAGGGATAAGGATTGAGGCCGGAGCGCGCGCAGGACGGAAACACCATCGGCGTGATGTCGACGATCGAGGTCGGCAGGCGCTCATGGATATGCGTATGCAGCTCGATATTCACCGCCGTATCGCGATGCTCGCCCAAGCCCGCTACCGCACTGCTGGCGGCGGGCTTGAACGCACGATGCTTCCACTGCGCGAACGCTTCCGTATAACCGAGCCCGCACAGCAGTCCGGCGGCCCGGTCCGCGTCGCCGGCGCGCACCAGCAGGTCGATGTCGGCCATCGGGCGATCACCAGGCGCGTACAAGCCCAGGCCGTGCAAGGCCGCCCCCTTGAGGGCGAGGACGGGCACGCCGGCGGCGCGGAACTCGGCATCGATACGGCGCAGCAGCGCCTCGATGCGTAGATGGCGCTCCGCGACATGCTGGCGCTGGCGATCCAGGAAGCGGCGCCATTCCACTTTCTGCCAGGTCGAGAAGCGATGCAGCAGGGGCGCGACGCCGTGCGCGACGGCGGCGGCGGAAGCCAGCCGCCATTCCAGCTCGCTCCACTGGGGAAGCACGCCGCCGGGACGGACCAGGGCCAGTTCCTCGGCCAGCGCCTCGGTGGCGCGGCGCAATCCCGCGCGCACCTGCTTGAGCGGAGGCAGCGGCGCGGGGGCGGGCGCGCCGAGATGTTCGGAAGGCACGCTGAGCACAGGCATCGCTCAGGCGCTGGCCGTGCGGCCGGCGGGCAGGGCCAGGTCGTGTGCGGGTGTGGCGTCGTCGCGGCGGTAGCGGCATTCCTCGGCCATCAGGGCGTCCCAGCGCGCGTCGAGATCGGCCAGCGCGTTCGCATCCTGCTCGGGATGGTTGCGCGGCTGCGCTTTCTGCAGCACCACCTGCTCGTGCAGCAGATCGCGTACGCGGCGATAGAACTCGCTGTCGTAGGCGCCGCGGAACATCATGGCCAGGTCGCCGCTGTCCTGCCAATGCGTCTTGCGGCCGAGCTGCGCCTTGACCTGTTCGTAGAACTTGGTGCCCGGCAGCGGATACGACACGCTTACGCCGATATCGTCCGGCGCGGCGCGCTCGATCAGCGCGCGGGTGGCTTTGAGATCCTCCAGCTGCTCGCCCAGATAACCCAGCTGCACGAAGAAGCCCACGCGGATGCCGTACTGGCGGAAGCGCTCGCGTGCGCTGTGCAGCTCGGCGATGGTGGTGCCCTTGTTCATGCGGTCCAGCACCGCCTGGCTGCCGCTTTCCGCGCCGATCCATGCCTCGGCGCAGCCGGCCTGGGCCAGCGCGGCGACCATGCGGTCGCTGGAGAGGTCCGCCCGGGTCTGGATGGTGAACGGCACCGAGCCGTCCGCTTCCCGCAGATGCTCGGCGAACTGGGCGACCCAGTCGACGTGGAAGCCGAAGATGTCGTCCGCCATCCAGATATGGTCCGGTCCATACGCGCGCTTGAGGTAGATCATTTCCTCGGCGACATCGCGCGGGCCGCGCTGCTTGTAGTGATTGCCCCAGATCGGCTTGGCGCACCAGTGGCAGCGGAACGGGCAGCCGCGCGAGGCGGCCATGTTCAGGCTGAAATAGCCGTGCCGTTCCTGCCATAGCGCGCGATAGCGCTCGATATCCACCAGATCCCAGGCCGGATGCCCGCCCAGGCGCGGATCCGGCGGCTGCGCGCCGATCCGGGTCAGCCGCTGCTGGCCTTGCGACAGCGTGGCCACGCCGGCCAGGTCGGCGGTCCACGGCGTGATGTCCATGTGCAGGTCGTCGTTGAGCCGGCCGACCAGGTCCAGCAGGGCGGCGATGCCTTCGCCGACCAGCACCGCTTCCGCGCCCGCGGCGAGAAAGGCCTCGGGGTGGTCAGAGGCGTCGGAGCCGGCGACGATCACGCGCGCGCCGTGGGCGCGGGCCTCGGCGATCATCTGGCAGGCCGCCTCGCGCATGCGGTTGAGGCACATCTTGGTGAGGTAATTGAAGTTGTCCTCGTAGATCACCACCACGTCCGGCGCGGCGGCGGCGAGGGAGCCGGCGTAATCCTCCACGCCCTCCGCGAGCATGGCGTCGAACAGACTTACCTCGTGCCCCAGATCCCACAGCAGGGACGCCACCTGCAGGGTGGCGAGGGGCGGATAGGGCTTGCCGCGTTCCCACTGCTTGCGGTCGTAGCGCAGGAAGTAGGAATGGCTGACCTGGATTCTGAGCATGGAGGGGGGCCTTATGACCGCCGAAGGGCGGCTTGCATTCCGTCATCGCTGGGCGTGAGTGCCGCGCCGCGCGGGTTCGGTTGCGCTTTGCGCGCACAGCGCAAGCTGTCGCGCTGCACAGCAACTTTCCGCGGCCCGGCAGGCACTCACGCGGCATGCGGACTGCATGGCGCCGCGCCGACCGGAGTGTTTCGCTTGACCAGCCTGGGCCTAGCCGCGCATCCCGCGCCGCGCGACGACGAAGCGATCGATCCTTTCCGCGAGCGGGTGGCGCGGCGCATTTCGGTGTGCAAGCGCATCCTTGGTGCGGAGGTGCAATTCGAAGCGGATGACGAGGCCTGGCTGGCGCCGATCGAAGCCGCGTATGGCGGCCTGCCGGCGCACCGCTTGCCGACGGCGGCGCCGGCCTTGCGCATCGAATTGCGTCTCGCCGAGCCGACCGACCCATCCAGCCTGCAGGCGCCGCCGCCGGTGCGGATGCGTTCCGGCGCGGGCCTGCTGTGCGGGGTGATGGACGCGGCGCATTACGCGGCGATCGCGCCGGCGCAGCGGCAGGCGCTGGTGGTGGCGTCGCGGGCGATGCTGGCGCGCCATGCGTATCACGTGCGTTATGAGCTGATCGAATTCGCGGTGTTCGTGCTGGCGCAGCGCGCGCAGGGGCTGGTGCCGCTGCATGGGGCCTGCGTCGGCCGCAACGGGCGCGGCGTGCTGTTGCTGGGCGACAGCGGCGCGGGCAAGTCCACGCTGGCCTTGCACAGCCTGCTGGGCGGCCTGGATTTCCTCGCCGAGGATGCGGTGTTCGTGCAGCCGGAACATCTGCTCGCCACCGGGGTGAGCAATTTCCTGCACGTGAAGGATGATGCGTTTCGCTTTGTGGAGGACGCGGGCGTGCGCGACTGGATCCGGGCTTCGCCGACCATCCACCGCCGCAGCGGCGTCGAGAAATACGAAGTGGACCTGCGCGACGGCTATGGACGCCTGGCGCCCGCGCCATTGGAGCTTGCCGGCGTGGTGCTGGTTTCCGATCAGCCGTCCGGACGTCTGCTGACGCCCCTGGCGGCGGACGAAGCCACCGCGCGGCTCAGCGCCGACCAGCCCTATGCGGCCGGCTTGCCCGGATGGCAGGACTTCTGCCGGCAATGCACGCGGCTGGGGGTGCATCGCCTGGCGCGCGCACGCCATCCGGACGATGCGGTGGCTGTGTTGTCGACCTGGCTGGATCGATGAACGCACGCGCCTTGATCGACCGCCTGCTGCCGGATGCATTCGCCGGCACGCTGGAGCGCCGCCACGGTTGGCAGATGACCATCTATGTGGTGCTGTCGGTGGCTTCGGCGCTGGCCGGCAGCCTCGCCGCGGTGCTGCTGGTGCCGTTGGTGAGCCTGGGCGCGCCCGGTGCCGAGAGCGGTTTCTATCTGCACCGCGGCGTGGACGTGCAGGCGGCGGCCTTTGTCGCGGCGGCATTCGCGCTGGCGGGGCTGCGCTGGTGGTCGTCGCTGCTGGCCGCGCGGCTGACCGGCGATTACGGCGCGGATCTGCGGCGCCGGGTGCATGGGCATCTGATCCATGCGCCGCTGGCGTCGCTGGCCGATGCGACCTCGGCCGAGATCGCCAATGTGCTGACCTACAACATCGAAATCATGATGCAGGGCTTCAGCGGGCTGCTGCAGCTATGGGTGGCCGGGCTCACCTGCGCGATCAGCCTGGCCTTCGCGTTCTGGATTTCACCGCTGCTGCTGCTGGCGGTGCCCGTGCTGGCGCTGCTGGGCGTGCTGGTGTCGCGCTCGCGCGGACAGGAGCAGGCGCGGGTGAGCCGCAAGTATGTGGCGGATCTGACCCGGCTGTTCTGGCTCAGCGAGGATTTCCCCAGGCGCTTGCGCCATATCCGCTCGTTCGGGCGCGAAGGCGTGGAGCAGGCGGCGTATGCCGATGTCTCGCGCGAGTTGGCGCGCGGCTACGAGCATCAGCAGGACATGCTGGCCTCGGGGCGGCTATGGCTGGAACTGCTGGCTGCGGCCGGCATCGCGGGAATGTTCATGCTGGCGCATCGGCTGGAAGGCCAGGCGCAGGCTTCCCTGATCGCGGTGAGCCTGTTGCTAGGGCGGCTGCTGCCGTATCTGGTGTCGACACGGCAGAGCTTCCGGCAGTTGCGCTCGGCGGCGCCGGCGTTCGAGCTGTGGCGGCGCTATGCGGGGCTGAATGGCGACGCGGTGCCGGCGTCCGCGGCATTTCCGGAAGGTGCCGCGCTGCGGATCGAGCGAGTGCGTTCGGCAGTGGCCCTGCATGGGATGGAAGTGCGCGATGTGGTGCTCGCTCCGGGCGAGCTGACCCTGATCGCCGGCGATTCGGGTGCCGGCAAGAGCAGCCTGGCCGACGTCTTGGCGGGTCTGATCGAACCGGCCGATTTCGCCGCGAAGATCGGCGGACGCGCGCTCAATTTCGAGGCATATCGGCGCTATGCGCGGCATGCGGCGTTTGTGAGCCAGCATGTGCGGCCGTGGCAGGCGACGGTGCGCGAATGCCTGCGCTGGGCCGATCCGCAGGCCGATGAGGAGCGGATGCACGAAGTGCTGGCGGAGGTGGGGCTGGATCGGCGCCTGCGGGCGAGCGAGCAGGGCCTGGATCTGGCGCTGCGGGATCGTTCCAGTCAGTTGTCGGGCGGCGAACTGCAGCGGCTGCTGCTGGCGCAGGTGCTGTTGCGCAAGCCGCTCCTGGCGATCCTGGATGAATCGACCGGGGCGCTGGATGCGGCGGCGGAGATCGAGGTGCTGGCGATGCTCAAGCGGCGCCTGCCGCAGACCATGCTGCTGGTAATTTCACATCGGGCCGGCGTACGCGCGCTCGCCGACCGCTGCGTGGTGGTGGGGCCTTCCTTGCCCCTTACCATCATTCCGGCGCAGGCCGGAATCCAATAGCGAGGCGTTGCACGCGGTGTTGCGCTCCGCCGTTCGCTGATGCTCAGGAGGGTTGCGATTCCCGCTGCGCGCGCAGCCGCCGGCCGCCGATGCGGCCAATCGCCGCCATATGTTCACGGTTCTCGCTGACCGCCTTGCCTCCCTTGTGGCCGGCGAGGCGGGCTTCTTCGCTGGTGAATTCATGCGCGCTGCCGCGCGCGTGGGCCGTGCGTCCGCCCAGCGATGACACCTGGCGCTGCCGCTGGGGATCCATCCGCGCGAAACCGCGAAGAGGCGTTGCTTGTCCTGCCGTCTCTTTGGAAGTCATGTGGCTGCTCTCTGTCTGTGACCGAAGGGGGATCGCGCATGCCGTACAGGCATGGCGCGCTTTCGTCGCCGCAACATCCGTGCCATCTGCGCAAACGGTGTTGCAGCATGCCTAGCCTGCAACGCGAGATGTTTGCGTCGCGCAAATTTTTCGCGAGCATGAAAGAAGTACATGCGCATCGGCGTGCGCTGTTCATGCACGCAGGCAACCGCGCGCATGACCGAGGTGCGTCTGCACGCACCGGTTTGACGCGATATCGACCCGCTGTGGACGGCTGCTGGCCTACACCAGCCGACACTGCCAGATTCCGCGGAGAACACCGCCATGCCTGAAGCAAAGACCCGCAAAGCCGCGGCGAGGGACAAACGCGAGGGGAAATCGCCGAGCACGCAGGCCGGCGAGTATGTGCACGAGGAGATCGAGCATGTGCGCGAAGGCAAGCACGGTGCGCGGTCGGCCAGGCAGGCCATCGCGATCGGCTTGTCCAAGGCGCGCCGTGCGCGCGTGAAGGTGCCGGCCGGGAAAACAGCGAGCAAGGCTGCGCGCAAGAAGGCAAAGCAGGACGAAAGTGCGGCGAAGCATCCGCACAAGACCTCGGCGAAGCGTGCGCGTGCGACCAAGAAGGCGCTGAAGCGGGAAGGGCATTCGGCCGCTTCGCATGAGTCGCTGGCCAGGCAGGGCAAGCGCGCGGCAGCCAGGCGCTCGTCTTCGTCGCGCTCGGCGGCGGCCAGGAAAGGTGCGCGGACCAAGGGGGCCGCCGAGCGTTCCGCGGCGGCCAAGAAGGCGGCGAAGACGCGTGCGGTGAACCGCTCCGCCGGTCGCAAAAGCACGGCGAAGAAGGCCACCCGCAAGAGCGCCACGAAGAAGGGCGCGGCCCGCAAGCGCAGCACGGCGGCGAAAAAGTCAGCGAGGCGATAAAAGCCGGCGTAGGTTGGGGGTGAGCGCAGCGAACCTCAACGTGGCGCCATCCTGACAGGTCCGTTGGGGTTCGCTGCGCTCACCCCAACCTGCGCCAGTCCTTGAGGATGCGCCTGTGGGCTGGATTTCAAAATCACCCACCCTGAACGTCTAGGCTGTTCTCCACTGCCATACCGACGTTTCGTGCCTTGAACACCGCCACGTCCCATATTCCTGACCGCGCCCCGCATGGATAGCCCGGGCCAGCAAGCCGCCCCGCCGGAGTCGCCGGCGGGCACGGAGGACCGCGCCGCGCAGATCGCCGCGCTGTTCCGCGAGCACAACCGCACCCTGGTCGCCTTCCTGCAGGCCCGGCTCAGTTCCCGCGCCGACGCGCAGGAGCTGGCCCAGGAGGTGTACCTGCGCATGCTGGCGATGAAGGACGCCGATCCGATCGCCGCGCCGCGCGCGCTGCTGTTCCGCATCGCCGCCAACCTGGCCGTGGACCGGCTGCGCATGCGCGCGGTGCGCGCCAATGCGCCGGTCGACGCGCCCGAAGACGACTGGTTCGCCCAGCCCATCCCCGAACAGCACGCCTCGGCGCTGCAGCAGTGGCGCGAAGTGCGCGCCGCGCTGCGGGAGCTGCCGGCCAAGACCAGCAAGGCTTTTGTGATGCACGTGATCGAGGGGCGCGATTTCGGCGCCATCGCCCAGACCATGAAACTCAGCGAGCGCATGGTGCGCTACCACGTCAGCAACGCGCTGGCCCACTGCCGCGCGCGCATCCAACCCTCGGAGACGCCATGATGGCCATGACTTTTGCCGGCGCGGGCGATCGCGTGACGCAGGCGGCCGCGCAATGGTGGACGCGCCTGCGCGCCGAGGATCCCACGGACGCCACCATCGAACAGTGGCTGGCCTGGATGGAAGAGCACGACAGCCACGCCCGCGCCTTCGAAGAGGTCAGCCGGCTCGGCCAGCGCCTGGGCCACGCCGATATCCATGCCCGTGAAGCCTTCGTCGCCGAATTCGCCGGCGCTGCCGAGCGCCGCGTGCGCTGGCCGCTGTGGATGGGCGCCGTGGCCGCTTCGCTGCTGGTTGCCGTGGTCGGCGGGAGCCTGCTCGACCGCGTCTACCGCCCCCAGGCGCAGCCTTATGTCAGCGAGGTGGGCCAGAACCGCGACCTGGCCCTGCCGGACGGCACACGCGTGGCGCTCGGCGGTGCTTCGGCGATCACCGCGCGCTACGCGGATGACCTGCGCAAGATCGAGCTGCGCGAAGGCGAGGCCTTCTTCAGCGTCACCCATGAGCGCCGTCCGTTCGAGGTGGAGGCCGGGCCGGTGCTGATCCGCGACCTGGGCACCGCCTTCAATGTGCGCCGTACCGGCGATCGCGTCGCCGTGGCCGTCACCGAGGGCCGCGTGCGGGTGACGCCGCCGGGTGGAAAAGATGCCGTGGAAGCCGCCGCGGGCCAGCAGGTCTTGTTTGACCCCAGGTCCGGCATGAGCATCGGCCCGATCGCGGTGGAAGACGCCACCGCCTGGCGCGGGCGCCGGCTGGAGTTCGTCAACGAGCCGCTGTTCGTGGTGGTGGCCAGTATCAACCGCTACAGCCGCCGGCCGGTGCAGATCGCCGATGCGGGCGTGGGCGCGCTGACCTTCACCGGCACGGTGCGGGTGGATGCGATCGACCGCTGGGTGGAAGCGCTGCCGCGCGTGTTCCCGGTGCAGGTGAGTGCATTCGGCGACCACGTGGTGTTGTCCAGCGCGGAGCCGCATTGAGCGATGCCGCGTCAAGCGGGGGTTGCGGGCGGGTAGCGGCGGCGCCAGTCCGCCTCGTGCCTTTGGTCTGGATGGAACGCGGGCGCGCCTTCGCCAACTCCCCGCCGGCGAAGGGTTGCGACGATGCGCCGCCGCTATCCGCCCCCAGCCCCTGCGCGATAGGGCTGCGTTCTTCACAATCGTGCCCTTGGTGTCTATGTCATCCCATGCCAGACTTCGGCCTTTAGGACACCGTAGTTCCGGGGGAATCCACACCGCATGGTTCGGCGCGCGCTTTCATGGTTCGGCGGCAGCTTCGCGCTGTCGCTCGCCATCGCTGCCGCCTCGGCCGACCCGGCGCCGCCGCGCGTCACGGTGGATTTCGCCATTCCCGCGCAGCCGCTGTCCGGCGCGCTGATCGCCTTCGGCAAGCAGGCCAATGTGCAGGTGCTCACCGCCGGCGAGGCGATCGCCGATCTGCGCAGCGAAGGCGCCGCCGGTGCGCTGACGCTGGAGCAGGGCATGGCCGAGCTGCTGCGCGGCACCGGACTGGAATACGAAACCGTCGATGCCGGCACCGTGGTGGTCAAGCGCCGCCCGATGCCGGTGGCCGCCAGCTACTACCGCAGCAGCCTGCTGGAAGCCAAGCCCAGCGTGCCGATCGTCGCCTCGCTGGCGGCGATCCAGGTGCAGGGCACCTTGATCGGCGACGTGGGCTACAACGCCCATTCCACCCGCGCGGCGACGCGCACCGATACCCCGCTGGCGAAGGTGCCGCAGTCGGTGAGCGTGGTCACCCGCGATCTGATGGACACGCAGCAGGCGGTGACCGTGGCCGATGCCGTGCGCAATGTTGCCGGCGTGCAGTACATGGATGGCTTCGATGGTCCGGCGCTGTTCCGCATCCGCGGCTTCAACGCCGGCAACGGCATGACCGACGGCATGCCCAACGGCGTGGCGCGCACCGAAGACCTGCCGCCGCTGATCGGCATCGAGCGCATCGAAGTGCTGAAGGGGCCGGAGGCGATCCTCGGCGACGCCTCGGTCAACAATAATTTCGGCGGCCTGGTGAACGTGGTGATGAAGCGGCCGCAGAGCGATCCGGTGCGCCAGCTCAGCTGGTCGCTGGGGCGTTATGACGGCGCGCGCCTTGGGCTGGATATGGCCGGCGCACTCGGCAGCGGCGATGGCTGGACCTATCGCCTGGTTGCCGCGGGCAATCACGCCGACCGCAGCGCGCAGGGTTACCGCGGGCAGCGCAGCGCCTACTTTGCGCCATCTTTAGGTTGGGAACGCGGCTCGACGCGCTTCACGCTCGGCTACGAACTGGTCACCAATCGCGTGCCCGGACCGGACCACACCGTGCTGCTGGGCGATTCGCTGTCCGCGATGTCGCCGTACGGCATCCTGCCCGGCAATCCGGGCGACCATTCGACCTATCGCACCAACCGCGCAGTGTTCACCCTGGAACAGGGGCTGGACAGCTACTGGACCTTTCGCAGCCGCGGCCAGTACGTCAAGCAGCGCACCAGCGGACAGGGCTGGTCGCTGACCGACGGTTACCTCACCGGCGACGTCGACGCGACCGCGCGCAGCTTCCGTTATTCGGATGCGTTCTACACCTTGCAGAACGACCTTACCGGTGTGTTCGAGCAGGGCAGCACCACGCATACCGTGGTGCTCGGCGTGGACTACGCGCGCACCAAGGCCGGCCGCGACCGCCAGCGCGACACGCTGAATGTCGGCGTGTCGCAGTCCTACAACCTGTTCGCCAATGCCATGTTGCCCAGTGCGCGCGTGACGACGGAAGAAGCGGCGAAGGTGCAGTCCCTGGGCGGCGGCGACTGGACCACCGAGACCGGCCTGTTTTTGCAGGACCAGATCGCCCTGGGCGAACGCTGGGACGCGCTGCTCGCGCTGCGCCGCACCTCGTACGAATTGTCGACCTCCTGGGCCGACGGCAGCCCGCGGCGCCTGCGCAAGAACCAGTGGGTGCCGAAGGCCGGCGTATTGTTCAAGGCCACGCCCCAAGTGGCGCTCTACGCCAATCACACCACCGGCTTCCAGGCCAACGCCCTGCTCGGCGAGAACGGCCAGCCGCTGCCGCCGGCAAAGTCGCGGCAGTGGGAGGCGGGTACGCGCATCGAACTGTTCCAGCAGCGCGCGCGGCTCAACGTAGCCTGGTATCGCATCACGCTGGACCACAGCGTGGATTACATCGCGCCGGAACCGCCGTACTTCGCCACCCCCGGTCCGGGTCAGACCAACCACGGTGTCGAAGTCGAATTCGCGGGCCAGATCACGCGCGGATTGGAAGGCGTGTTGAACTACACCCAGTCGCACATCCGCAATGACGACGGCACGCAACCGGTGGCGGCGCCGAAGCAGTTGCTCAGCGCATGGGCCAACTATCGCTTCCAGAGCGAGCCATTGCGCTCATGGGGCGTCGCGGCCGGCATCTCCGCGCGCAGCCGCAGCGTGGGGCGCCTGCAGGGCGGTGGATATTTCGATCTGCCGGGGCAGGCGAGCGTCGACGCCAACGTCACTTATTACGGCGGCGACTGGCGCCTGACCTTGGGCGTGCGCAATCTGTTCGATCGCACCTTGTATGCGATCAACGCGGATCAGAGTTTCGTACCGGTGCGCGAAGGGCGCATGGCGATGCTGACCGGGGTGTACGACTTCTAGCGCCGGCTTATGCCCAGGCCCGCGGCCGCAGCGCCGCCGGCGACATGCGCGTGGGGTTGCGCTCCCCGCCGGGCAATGGTTCCGAAGGCCTGCGCCAATCCAGCGCACGCAGAAAAATGGAGCGCGCCTCGTCCAGAAACTGCTCACGCTGCCGCCGTGCCGCGCGGCGCTTGCTGGGCAGCAGGCGCACGGGGCGGCGGGCGCCGAAGCGGGGGAGTTCGTGGAAGCCGTCTTCGCCGGGGACGCCGCCGTTCTCGCACCAGAAGCTGTCGTAGTCGGACTGGATGCGCGCGGCAAATGGATGCGCGGCCTGCGAGACGCCGCGCAGCCGTTCGATGCCGTAGAGGCGCGACAGCACGCGCATCAGGGTCAGCAGCAGGTTCTTCGGGCGCACGCCGTGGCTGCCGCGGGTGAATTCGCGGATCGGCGCGCGGCCCAGGAAGGACCAGGAACCTTGCATCGCGCCGATCAGCAGGCCGTCATCGCCGCCGAAGGTGAAGATGCACGAAGACAGCACTTCCTTGTTGCCGGTGACCAGGTAGAGACCCAGCTCACCCATCGCGCGCACCGCCGGCTTGCGCAGATGAAGATGGATCGGCTCGCCGCTGCGCATGCGCAAGGTGCCGATGCGCACATCGTGGCCGCGCAGCAGCTTGTCGCGCAGGCGCGGCGGGAAGCGTTCCAGCAAAAAGCGGTAGTGCGCCTCAAGGATGCGCAGGCGTACGGCGGCGTCGAATTCGCGCGAAACGAAGGGTGCATGCCAGCGGCTGCACAGGCCGGGATCGCTGCGCACGGCCTGGCGCATGGCTTCGGAACCATCGAGGAAGCGCAGCCAGGCGAGCTGGCGCGGCAGATGGGCAAGGCTGTGGCGGGCGTAGCTGAGATAACCGTGGACCTGGCGCGGCACCAGGGCGTGGCGCAGATCCCAGCGGCCCTGGAATGAGCGCAGCAGCAACAGCGCTCCCGTGCGGGGAGCCATCGCCGCGGGGGCTTCGTCCAACCATGCTTCGCGCACTGCTGCCTTCATGACGATTCCGGTCCAAGCCGCTCGAACGGAAGCCAAGACGGGTGATAGCCGAATTTTTGAAATGCGCAGTGAAGATGCAGTCAAATAATCAGACCATTCCTAAGTCGGAATTTCGCTGCCAGTCAGTTTGGGCGGAAGAACGTGCGGTTTCCGGCTCAGGCATCCCAGCCTTCGTCATCGAACGCCGCGATATCGGTGGCTTCGCCAGTGATCGCCTCGCGCAGTGGGGTCATCTGGCGGTTCACCTCATGGCACCAATGTTCCATCGATTCGCTGAGCACGCGGGCGCGGGATTGCCCCTCGACTTCGTCCAGGGGCGCGACGATGGCCTCGTACAGCGTGGCCAGTTCGTCGCGGGGAACGATCGTGCCGGCGATGCGGTGGTAGTCGCTGAGGCGGGTGTGGAGTTCTTCGAGGGTGCGGTAGAGCGGGGTGGGGAAGTCGCCCGGGAGGCCGGTGAGCAGGGCGTCGAGTTCGGCCAGGTCGAAGGCGATGAGAGGGGCGTGGACCAGGGACTGGGTGGGGACTGGCATCGATAGGCTCCGCGGACAGGCAGCCTATGTTCGCGCTTGCGAAGGCTCGAGGGGAGGTTTTGTTGCCGGCCTTGCTGCGGTGCGGGTCACGCCCCCCTCACTCCGGGCCGATTAACGTCCGATTCCCGATCTGCCTCGGCGCCTCATCATGGCTTCGCCGCCGCAGGCCAACGACATCGCATCGCATGACCGATAGAAATGCAAATGGCTTCACCGTGGACTCCGCCATCGACAGCGCCATCTTCCTGCTGAACGCCGAAGGGGCGGTGTGGCGCTGGAACAAGGGGGCTGAGCGCTGCACCGGCTATGCCGCGCAGGACATCCTCGGCGCCTCTTTCGAGGCCTTCTTCGTGCCGGAGGACCGCGCCTCGGGACTTCCCGCGCAAATGCTCGCCAAGGCGCTGGAGCTGGGCCATCACCAGGCCGAATGCTGGCAGCAACGGCACGACGGCAGCCGTTTCCGCGCGCACATGATGGTTGATACGGCTTACGGCAATGATGGCGAGCAGGTCGGCTATGCCGTAGTGGCGCACGATCTCACCGCGGCCAGGCAGGCCGAGGAAAGCCTGCGGCGCAGCGAAGAACAGTTCCGCATCCTGGTGCAGGGCGTCACCGACTACGCCATCTACCTGCTCGACCCGGAAGGCCATGTCTCGAGCTGGAACGCCGGCGCGCAGCGCATCAAGGGTTATGCGCCGCGCGAGATCATCGGCGAGCATTTCTCGATGTTCTATACCGAGGAAGATCGCGGACGCGATATGCCGGCGAAGGGGCTGGCCACCGCCGCGCGGCTGGGCCGCTTCGAGAACGAAGGCTGGCGCGTGCGCAAGGACGGCAGCCGGTTCTGGGCGCATATCGTGATCGACCGCATCCTGGATGAGCACGGCCGCCACGTCGGCTTCGCCAAGGTCACCCGCGATATCACCGCCCGGCGCGAAGCCGAGCAGGAGCTGGCGAAGACGCGCGAAGCGCTGTTCCACGCGCAGAAGATGGAAGCCGTAGGCCAGCTCACCGGTGGCGTGGCGCACGATTTCAATAATCTGCTGATGGCGATCATCGGCAATCTGGAATTGCTGGTGCGCCGGCTGCAGCACGATCCGCAGAGCCTGGCCCTGCTCAACAATGCGCTGTCCGGCGCCGAGCGCGGCGCCACGCTGACCAAGCGCATGCTGGCGTTCGCGCGGCGGCAGGAACTGAAACCCGCGGCGCTGGATCTGCGTCCGCTGGCGCGCAATCTGGTCGGCCTGATGGAGCGCTCGCTGGGCTCGCATATCGGCGTGGATCTGGCGTTTCCGATTTCGCTGGAACGCGTGCTGGTCGATGCCAACCAGCTCGAGCTGGCCATCCTGAATCTGGTGATGAACGCACGCGATGCGATGCCGGAAGGCGGACGCATCACGCTGTCCGCGCAGTCGATGGAGATCGACGACCGGCACGCGGTCGGCCTGACTCCCGGCCGCTATGTCTGCCTCGCGGTCAGTGACCAGGGGCAGGGCATGGATGCGGGCACGCTGGAGCGCGCCACCGAACCGTTCTTCACCACCAAGGGCGTGGGCAAGGGCACCGGCCTGGGGTTGTCGATGGTGCATGGCCTGGCCGAGCAATCCGGCGGGCGGCTGGTGCTGCGCAGCGAAGCGGGCAAGGGCACGCAGGCGGAGATCTGGCTGCCGGTGGCGCCGAGCGAAGCGGAGCTGGATGCGCCGCCGTCGCCGATGGACGAGCCTTCGCGCAATGGCCAGCTGCGCGTGATGCTGGTGGACGACGATCCGCTGATCCTCGCCACCACCGCCGCGGTGCTGGAGGACATGGGCCATCTCACCTACGAGAAATCGTCCGCGAACGAAGCGCTGGAAGCCTTGTTCGGCGGCGTGGAGGTGGACCTGCTGTTCACCGACCAGATGATGCCCGGCGTGCAAGGCCACCAGCTGCTCACCCAGGTGCGCGCGCAATGGCCGCAGCTGCCGGCGATCCTGGCTTCGGGCTATACCGAGACACCGAAGGATCTGCCGGGAAGCGTAGTGCGCCTGGCCAAGCCGTATGGCCGCGCCGAACTGATGCAGGCGATCGACAAGGCCATGCTGATGCAGGTGACGGCCTGAGGTTTTCCGCGCGGCCGCTTCAGTGCCTGACGGAAACGCAGGCGCTGGCGGAGTGGCCGGCGAGCACCGCCATCATGGAAAGGATTTCCGAGCCCGTCGCGCGCGGATGCAGCAGCAGATAGCAATTGCTGTGCGGGCCGGCGGGGCGGCGCGCCGCGGCGGCGCAGAGTTCGCCGTCGGCGCACGCGAGCACCGGCGGCAGCGGGTAGTCCGAATCCCACAATTGGCGCCGCACCAGTCCGTGCTGCGGTCCGCCGGCGATCAGGCATTCGACGATCTGTTCCATGTTGGTTCCCCTGCAAAAGCGCGAGGCTGCTGGCCCCGATGCCTGATAAGCAGAGGGCGGGCCAAGCGCATGGGGTGCATGTGAGATAGATCACGTTTCTTTGGAACGGGAAATTCAGTGATGTCGCGTTGATGTGAAACAACGCGTATCCCGTGCCTGAGGCTGCCGCTTATGGAGGATGCGCGGCGACGCGGGTGCGCAACGCATGGCTTGCCTGCTCGCCGCTTGCTTCGTTCTGGACGCATCGTCACGGTAATTGCCTGTGCCGGGTGACGCTCCGCGGCACGGCGATGTCCATTCCGGTAGCCCGGCATCCGGAAGTGGTCCTCATGTGCCGCGATCAAGCGAGCCCATCTGGACATCCGTTTTCCAAATGAGATAGATTCTCATTTGTCGGGCGGCGCCATCTTGGCTCCGCCACGCTTCATCCATCGGCCGCCAGCCTCAGGGACTGCAGTTCCGTTTCCTTTGCCAGCCCGCCGCGTGATTTCACGCTTTGGCAAAGGACTGGTTCGCCCATGCTTCGCATCACTCCATTGGCCGCCGTCATCGGCGCGCTGCTCTGTGCTCCTGCCCTGGCCGCCGAGGCGGCCGCTCCCGCTGACGCCACCGACCTGCCGCGTGTGCAGGTCACTGCGCTGGCGCCTTCGATCCAGCTCAATATCCCAGGCACGGTATCGATCATCGACCGCGTGCAGATGGATCGGCATCTGAATGTGTCCATCCGCGACCTGGTGCGCTACGAGCCTGGCGTGTCGGCGATCGGCACCGGCGGGCGCTTCGGGCTGGACAGCTTCAATATCCGCGGCCTGTCAGGCAACCGCACGCGTATCGAGATCGACGGCGTATCGATGCCGGCTTCGTTCGGCGCCAATGTGGCGGGCGGCAGTTTCCGCGCAGGCCGCAACTTCGTCGATCTGGATCAGCTGAAGTCGGTGGAGATCGTGCGCGGGCCGGCTTCGGTGCTGTATCCGTCCGATGCGCTGGGTGGCGTGGTCAGCCTGCGCACCAAGGATCCGGCCGATTACCTGCGCGACGGCCGCGACACTTATGTCTCGGTGAAGGAGCTATACGACAGCAGCGATCGCAGCCTCACCTCCAGCGTGACCTTGGCCGGCGGCGACAAGCGCAACGGCATCCTGTTCGTCGGCAACCATCGCGAGGGCCACGAGCTGGCCAACCAGGGCGAGGTGGGCGGCACCGGCGCCACGCGCACGCGCCCCGATCCGCGCACGTACAGCGTGGACAGCTTCCTCGGCAAATACGTGCACACCGCCGACAGCGGCCGCGCCGATCGCATCGGCCTGGATGGCTCGCAGACGCGCACGCGTACCAATTCTTTGTCGAGCGTGACGCCGGCCGCTGGCTACTACCGCTCGCAGGACGAAAACGTGCGCATGCGCGCCACCGCCGGGCAGTGGTTCCCACAGCTGGGCAGCGTGCTGGCCGATACGCTGGACTGGAACGTGTACTGGCAGAAGAGCCGCACGCGCACCAATACGCAGACCGAGACCGCCACCATGGCGCGCTACTACCAGAGCCTGCCGCTGCAGGAGAAAGTCTTCGGCGGCAAGCTGGTGGCGGTAAAGCAGGCCGGCGAAGGCGGGCCGGTCACGCAGACGATCAGCTATGGCGTGGAACTGTCGCGCACCGATGCGCAGTCGTACGCCGATGGCTACGGCATCAACAAACGCACCGGCGCCACCGGCCATGGCAAGCCCTTCATGCCGGGCAACTATCCCTTGCATCTGATTCCGGACAGCGCGACGGATCGCTATTCGGCCTTCGTGCAGGACGAGCTTGGCCTGCTCGGCGGCAAGCTCGAGATCACGCCGGCGGTGCGCGTCGATCGCTACTCCTACAAGCCGCAGGACGATGCGCTCTACGCCGCCTACAATCCCGGCTACGTGCGGCAGAACTACAGCAAGACCCACGCCTCGCCCAAGCTCGGCGTGCTGTGGCACTTCAACAACAGCTTGAGTGCGTACGCCAGCTACGCGCAGGGTTTCCGCCCGCCGCTGTACAGCGAAATCGCCGGCGCATGGAACGAGCAACCGTTCCCCGGCTTCAATATCGCCTTCCTGCCGAACGAGAAGCTCAAGGCCGAAACCAGCCGCGGGCTGGAACTCGGCCTGCGCGGCAAGGGCGAGGCGGGCTGGTTCAACGTGGCGGCGTACTACAACCGCTACCGCGATTTCATCTGGTCGGGTTACCAGCTTAAGGCCAACCAGGTGCCGGACTGGGTGCAGGTGAACCCCGGCATGAACCTGTTCTATCAGGCGGTGAATGCGCGCAAGGCCTATATCAAGGGCGCGGAAGCGAGCGGCGCGCTGCGGCTGGGGTATTTCAGCGATGCGCTGCAGGGCTGGTCGGTGCGCGGCAGCGCGGCGGTCGCCAGCGGGCGCCTGATCGAACCGGGCGCGAGCGGCTACAGCCCGCTCAATACGGCGGACCCGGCCAAGCTGGTGCTCGGCATCGCCTATGACGCCAACCAGTGGGGCGCGGAACTGATCGGCACCGGCGTGCGCCGCCACAGCCGGCTGGGCAATCCCGCGGCCTTCCGTCCCGGCGGCTACGCCACGCTCGATCTCTATGCGCACTACTCGCCCATCGCCAACTTCGAGTTGTACGCCGGCATCACCAACCTGGCCGACCGCAAGTACTGGGACTGGGGCAGCTTGAACAGCGGCGCGCTGGGCAATCTCGTCAGCGGCAACGGCATCAATGACGCCGGCACCGGCGGCATTCCGGCCGACCGCCTCACCATGCCCGGCCGCGCCTTCAGCGTGGCCGCGCGCATCGCGTTCTGAAAGGAGTGTTCGCATGTTGAACGAAATCTCTTCCGCATCCACCGCTCCGTCGCTGCCGGAGCTGCTCGAAGCCTGGCGCCGCCTGCGCGAGGAACAGCCAAATCTGCGTGCGCGCGATCTGGCCGAACGTCTCGGCGTAAGCGAGGCCGAACTGGTCGCCAGCCGCTGCGGCGATGGCGTGACCCGTCTGCATGGTCCCTGGGCCGACCTGATCCGCACCTTGCCTGAGCTGCGCCATGTGATGGTGCTGACACGTAACGAAAACTGCGTACACGAAAAGAAGGGCGAGTTCGCCAACATCGAGATCGGCGGCGCGATGGGCGTGGTGCTGGACGAGGCGATCGATCTGCGCCTGTTCCTGCGCCATTGGGTGTTCGGCTTCGCCGTGCGCGAGGAATCGCGTGGACGCTGGCTGCGCAGCCTGCAGTTCTTCGATGGCGACGGGCGCGCGGTGCATAAGGTGTATCTCACCGAGCGCAGCCGGCAGGATGCGTGGTCCGGCCTGGTCGCGCGTTTCGCCGCGCCGGTGCAGTCGCCACTGCTCGAACTGGCGGCGGTGGAAGAGCCGCTGCCGCTGCGCCGCGACGATGAGGCGGTGGATGTCGCTTCCTTGCGCGAACAATGGCGCCGCATGCGCGATCCGCACGATTTCTTCGCGCTGCTGAAGAGGCATGAGGTGACGCGCACGCAGGCATTGCGCCTGGTCGGCCCCGAATTCGCGCGGCGCGTGGATGACGGCGCGGTACGCACGGTGCTGAACAGCGCGGCGGCGAGCGGGCTGCCGATCATGGTCTTCGTCGGTTCGCCGGGCGTGGTGCAGATCCACACCGGCCCGGTCCATGAGATCAAGACCGTCGGACCGTGGCTGAACATCCTGGACGAGGATTTCAACCTGCATCTGCGCGAAGACCGCATCGCGCAGAGCTGGATGGTGCGCAAACCCAGCCCGGAAGGGCAGGTGACCTCGCTGGAGCTGTACGACGCCGAGGGCGGCCAGATCGTGCAGTTCTTCGGCAAGCGCAAACCCGGCATACCGGAACTGGCGGCATGGCGTGAACTGGCCGAAGGCCTGGCCGGTGCGGAGGTGTCGCATGTTTGAGCGCAGCCGTTGCTGGTTGGGCGCCGTGGCGTTGGCGCTGTGCGCGCAGGCCGCGGTGGCCGCGGAGGCGCCACGCATCGTGGCGCTCGGCGGCGATATCACCGAGACCGTCTATGCCTTGGATGCGCAGCAGGGCCTGGTCGGCGTGGACAGCACCAGCGTGTGGCCGGCAGAAGCGCACAAGCTGCCCGATGTCGGCTATGTGCGGCAGCTGGCTGCGGAAGGCGTGCTGGCCTTGCGGCCCAATCTGATCCTCGCCACTCATGACGCGGGCCCGCCGCCGGTGATCGCGCAGTTGCGCGAGGCGGGCGTGCGCATCGAGCTGATGCCGACCGCGCGCACGCCCGAGGGCGTGGTGGCGAAAGTGCGGGAAATCGGCCGCGTCCTGGATCGCGATGCGGCGGCCGCAGCGCTCGCGCAGCGGATGGCGGCGCAGTACGCCGAGCTGGCGAAAGCCGTCGCCGGCATGAAGAGCCATCCGCGCGTGGTGTTCCTGATGGCGACCGACGGCAGCCCCAAGGCGGCCGGCCGCGAAACCGCTGCCGCCAGCGCGATCGTGCTGGCCGGCGGCACGCAGATCGCGGACGGCTTCAACGGCTACAAATCGGTGTCGGCGGAAGCGCTGGTTGCGCTGGCGCCCGAGGTGATCCTGCTGATGCGCGAGCGCGAACAAGAAATCGGCGGCGTGGATGGCGTGCTGCGCCTGCCCGGCGTGGCCTTGACGCCGGCCGGCAAGGCGCGGCGCATCCTCTTCGTCGACGGCCAGGCCTTGCTCGGCTTCGGTCCGCGCAATGCCGAGCACGAACTGCAATTGCAGCGCGAACTGGCCGGCGTGCGGCCATGAACAGCATTGCGCTGCCGCGGCGCCACGCCGTGAGCGCGCGGGCCTGGGCGCTGGGCGGACTGGCGGCGCTGCTGGCCGCCGCCGCGATCGGCGGCATGGCGGTGGGCGCCATGCCGTTGTCGGCCGCACAGGTGCTCGGCGCACTGCTGCGCTGGCTGGATGGCGCGGCGGCGCAGGGGCAGGACGCGGTGGTGCTGACGCTGCGCGTGCCGCGCGTGCTGATGGCCAGCCTGGTCGGCGCTGCCTTGGCCTGCAGCGGCGCAACCATGCAGGGCTTGTTCCGTAACCCGCTGGTGGAGCCGGGGCTGGTAGGTGTGTCGGCCGGCGCGGCCTTGGGGGCGATCGGGATGATCGTGCTGGGCGGCGCCATGACGGCGGCGCTGCCGCCCTTGCTAGGTTCGTTCGGCGTCGCCTTTGCCGCCTTCGCCGGCGGTCTGCTGGCGACCTTCCTGGTGTATCTGTTCGGCAGCCGCCGTCCCGGCGTGGCCACCTTGCTGCTCGCCGGCGTGGCGATCAACGCCATCGCGATGGCGGGCGTGGGGGTGCTCACCTATCTGGCCAACGAACACCAGCTGCGCGACCTGACCTTCTGGACCCTGGGCAGCCTCGGCGGTACCAGTTGGGCGCGGCTCGGCGCGGTGGCGCCGCTGATGCTGCTGCCCTTGCTGTGGCTGCCGACGCAGGCGCGCGCCTTGAACGCCTTGCTGCTCGGCGAGCGCGAGGCCAGCTTGCTCGGCTTCGAACCGCGCCGGTTGCGCCGCCGCCTGATTGCGGTGGTTGCGCTGGCGACCGGGGCGGCCGTGGCGATGTGCGGAGTGATCGGTTTCGTCGGCCTGCTGGTGCCGCATGTGCTACGGCTGGTATGGGGGCCGGATCATCGGCTGCTGCTGCCGGGATCGGCACTGGCCGGAGCAAGCCTGATGATCGGCGCCGACGCGGTGGCGCGCATCGTGGTGGCGCCGGCGGAGCTGCCGGTCGGCGTGATCACCGCCTTGCTTGGCGGTCCGTTCTTCCTGTGGCTGCTGTCGCGCCTGCGCGTGGGAGAAACCGTATGAATGTGGCGGTGGATTGGCGCACGCTGCCCGATCCGGACGAGCGTTATCTGGAAGCGCGCGATGTGCACCTGCATTACGGCGCGCGCCGCGTGCTGCAATCGATCAGCCTGCGTGCGCAGCCGGGGCGGGTATTGGCCCTGATCGGTCCGAACGGCGCCGGCAAGAGCAGCCTGCTCGGCGTGCTGGCCGGGTTGCTGCGGCCATCGATGGGTATGGCGACGCTGGACGGCGTGTCGCTGGCGCGCTGGCCCGCGCCGGAACTGGCGCGCCGGCGCGCGATGCTGTCGCAGCGTGTGCAGCTGGGTTTCGGCTTCAGCGCCGAAGAGGTGGCCATGCTCGGACGCAGCCCGCATGGCGCGGCCTCGCCGCGGCTGGCCGATCGCCGCATCGTCGAGATGGTGCTGCGGGCAACGGGTACATGGGATCTGCGCCAGCGCAACTATCTGGAGTTGTCCGGCGGCGAGCAGCAGCGCGTGCAGCTGGCACGCGTGCTGGCGCAGATCTGGGATTGCCGCGAGGCGCCGGGCTGGCTGTTGCTGGACGAACCGGAGGCCGGACTGGATATCGCCCACCAGCATGAGCTGCTCGGACATGCGCAGCAGCTGGCGGGGCAGGGCTTCGGCGTGATCGTCGTGCTGCACGATCTCAACCTCGCCGCGCGCTATGCCGATGATGTCGCGCTGCTGGCCCAGGGACGGCTGGTGCGCCACGGCGGCCGCGAACAGGTGCTGGATGCGCAGGTGCTGTCGAAGATCTATGGCGTGCCGCTGGCCTGCGTGCGCGATGGCGAAGGCCGGCCGTTGATCCACGCGGCGTAGCGGCCGGTCTCAGCTTTTGAGATATCGCTCGGCGACGCTTGCCGGCTCGTCCCCGGAGAGCCCGCCATGTCCTACGTCGATCGGATGTGCCTGCGCCTGATGGCGCCCTGCCTGCTGCCCGCCTTGTGCGGCGCGCTGTTCGCCTGGGGTGCGGAAAGCCTGTTCGGCGTCGCGCGGGCAGCGGGCGGGTGGTCGATGCCCGATCTTCCTTCCTGCCTGATCGTGGCGGGCGGCGCGGCCAGCATCGCCTTGTATGGCGTGCAGGCCGGACGGCTGTTGCGATGGCGGCGCGGGCGCGGGGCAGCCTGTTATGTCTGCGGCTGCCTGCTCGGGCGCGCCAGGGAGGGGCGCTGGGGACCGTATCGATCCTGCATGGGCTGCGGGAAGCGGCATCCGGCATAGCGGGGTTTCCGGACGCGCGTCAGGTCGTTGTCGGCGGCCCTCACCTGCGACGTGACGCGCGCACCGTTACGTACCACCTGTCACGGCGCAAGCCACTTCAGGTCCACCGCTTTCGCCATCGCCTCGTAGCCCGCTCCGTTCGGATGCAGGTGATCGCCGCTGTCGTAAGCAGGCAGCATCCGATCTGGATGCGCCGGATCCTGGATCGCCTTCTCGAAATCCGCCACGCCGTCGAATGCGCCGCCGTTGCGGATCCACGTGTTCACCGCCTGCCGCTTCTGCTCGTTACGTGACGAGTGGTACGGCCATCCCGCGCCGCCGAACGGCGTGAGCGTGGCGCCGTAGATCTTCACGCCCTTGGCATGCGCGCGGGCGATCAGCGCCTTCATGCCTTCGATGATCTGCTCGGCCGAGACATTGTCCTTCGGCGCGGCCGGCTGGCCGGAGCCGCCGATATCGTTGATACCTTCCAGCAGCACGATCCAGCGCACGCCGGGCTTGTCCAGCGCATCGCGGTCGAAGCGCGCCTGCGCGCTGGGGCCGAAGCTGTCGTTCAACACGCGGTTGCCGCCGATGCCGGAGTTCGCCACCGCGACAGCGGTCAGCGCCGGATCGGCGCGCAGGCGGTCGGCGAAATAGTCGGGCCAGCGCTGGTAGGTGTTCTGGTTGGCGCCCACGCCATCGGTAATGGAGTCGCCGAAGGCCACCAGGACATGGCGCTCGGTCGGGCTGGCCACTTCGATATCGCTGAGGAAGAAGCGGCTGCCGTTTACTTGAGTGCCCGGGAAGTCGGTGCTCGCGGTGGCGTCGCCTTGTTCGGTCAGATAGGCGGTGGCGAGGCCGGCGTTATGTAACGTCGACGGGCCCGGCGCGGCGCCGGCCGGGACGTAGAGGCTGATCGCCAGCTCCTGCAGGGGTTTTACTTCGAGCGCCACGGTGTCGCTCAGCGCGCTGCCGCCCTTCGGAATGGTGACGCTGGATTTACCGCCGAAGCGCAGCTCGCGATCGGAGCCTTTCACCGTGGACGAGCCTTCGGTACGTAACGCCACGTGCACCGGGCCGAGCGTCACCGGGCCATCGCCGTACAGATTGGACAGCCGCACCCGCACCGCTGAGCCGCCGATGCTGACGCGGGCGATCTGGCGCACGGTCTGATCGGACAGCCGCGGGCCCGGCGAATCCATCGCGGCGCTCCATGCAGCGGTCCAGTGGGAGTTCTTGGCGGGGGCCGCGAGGCTCCCGGTCGGAGCGAGCAGGGCGCACAGCGCGCCGGCCAGAACGAACTGCAGGAATTGACGGTGCATGCCGGGTCCTTTGCCTGGGGATAGCCAGGCGACTCCTATAGCAAAGAGGCGATGGCGATATCCGCGATCCGCTTTTACAAAATCCGACACCGGGCCCTGGTGCGGGTGGTAACTGAGCTCCGGCTTCGCTTTGCCTTGGTAGTGGCGGCGGACGTCGCGTGACATCCGCTCGATGGCGCCGGCTGGCCAAATAACCGCGCCACGGCAAGATAAATCACTCTAGGAAAATTTCTTAATCCATTTATTTTCCTGAAAATTTATTCGGGGAATTGATGATTTTTGCTTGCAATTTTTAGTTACGTAACTTAAAATGCGCGCGACTTCACCAGGAGCACGAACATGGTCGACGCACGCGATCCCGGCACCCTGCAATTGCCCTTGGCGTTCAAGCGCAGCCGAGGCCGTCCGCGCACGGAAAGTCCACTCACCGGCGCGCAGCGCCAGGCACGCTTCCGCGCCCGCCGCGAAGCGCAGGCGCAAGTGCTGCGCGAGCGCATCGAGAAGGCGCTTGGTCATCTGGAGAGGGGAGAGACGGGGATGGCTCGCTATGAGCTGGAGTCGCTGATAGCGGTTACGTCACCCAAGCGCGGCGAGGACGATCTCGATTCTTGAGGTCGCTGTGCAGTACACGTGATTGGGGATGGCGCGCCACCGTTTCGCGTGGCGGTGACGGGCGTCGTCGCCGCCCGTTTTCAGTGTCGTCGTGGGGCCGTGGCATCCATGCCGTCACGCATTACGTGACGGATTTCCGCTGGCTGATATCCGCGACTGGTACGCAATTACCTGCGTGCTATGCTCGCCGGCGAGGCGCGCCGGTCATGCGTTCGATCCAGGAATGCCCTGTCGGATCGATCGCGTTGCCGGTGTCTCGGTCGGCGGAAAGGGGTCTTGCCGCGAAGCGCTACGGCGTCGAAGGGAGATTCCACGTCGCTCAGGGGATACCAGGCAAGACCATCAACCCTCGCGCTTCTGGCGTTCCTCCGACTGTCCGCGACGGCGGCGGGACAACACCGACCATGGAAAAGGAAAGGGAATCATGAGGAAGACTTTGAGCCTGTTGTCCATGCTGGCGCTCGCCGGCTGCTCCACCATGAGCGTCAACGATGCGATCGTGCCGCTGCAGACCGAGACGGCGAAAATGATCGGCCTGGCCTCGTCGGACGAGCTGACCATCTCCAACGTGAAGGCCGGGGAGCCGGACAAGCTCGGCGGCCAGCAGCTCACCTACACCGCGACCACCACCAAGGGCCGCGTGTTCAACTGCTCGTCGATGCAGACGCCCGGCCTGCTGGCCTCGCCGCCGACCCTGAGCGCGCCGAGCTGCAACGCGGTGCAGGTGCATAAGTAAGCGCCGCCGGCGATTTCTTTATCGCAGCATCCAGTGCCCCGCCATGCGGGGCACTTTGCGTTACGGGGCCTGTTTCAGCTCTTGCGGCCGCGGCCTGCGGGTTTCGCGGCCTTCCTGCCGGCCTTCTTCGTCGCCTTCTTCACCGCGCGCGCCGGTGCGCGCTTGCCGGCCGGCGCCGCGGTCCGTTTCTTGGCCGTGCTCTTGGCCGGCGCGGCGGCGCCGTCGATCAGCAGGCTGTCCAAAGTCACGCCGCGCTTCTTCAGCTGGGCCACCAGCCACAGCGGACGCTTGCCGCGGCCCGACCAGGTCTGGCTGGGGTCTTCCGGATTGCGGTATTTGGCCGCCACGCTGCCCTTGCTCTTGCCCTTGCCGACCTGGCGCGGGAAGGCCTCGGCCAGGCTTACGCCGGAGTCCCTCAGCAGTACTTCGATCTGGGCGCGCACTTCGGCGACCTGCTGGCTGCGCGACTTTTCGAGCTGCGTGCGCGCGTTGGAGATCAGCTTTGCGAGTTCGTCGGCCGACAGCGACTTCAGATTGATAGGCATATATATGTCCTGTACCCGATAGGCGGCCGACCTTAACACATGGCGCGCTGGCGCCATTCGCGGCCGTTTTCGATTCTGTCGATCAGATCGCGCCGACTGCCAGCGTAAAGCTCTGTAGAAAATGGAAGTCAGGGCGACGCAAGGCGAAGTCCGGGTGTTCCGGGTCGCAGAGTCGGACCAGGGCCGCGTAGTCGCTGTCTGACAGATAAGGCCGCAGCCGCTCGCCCCAGCTGCCGCGAAAGATCGCCTCGACCAGATAGTCCTCGTCGGCGGCGCGGATCGGCGCCATCCGTTCGATCAGGCACGTGCGCACCGCGACATCGCGCAATCCGCTACGGCGCAGCAGGCCGACCAGCGAGCGCACCGCGGTCAGGTCGCGTTCGTCCAGGCCGTAGCGGTCGCGGTAGTACTGGCGCACGGCTTCATTGGTCACCCGTTCCAGCCGCGCGTCCCAGGCGAAGTACATGTCCGGCAGCAGCGAGCTTTGGCCCAGCGCGATTCGCCCGCCCGGACGCAGCAGCGCCGCCAGGGCCTGCACGCCCTCAGCGGGATCGCGCAGATGATTCACCGTGTTGACCGACCACACCAGGTCGAAGGTCTCCCGCGCCAGCGGCGCCATCAGCAGGTTGGCCTGCATGATCCAGGCATCGCGCGGCGCATGGCGGCGGGCCGCCGAGGTATGCGCCGACGCCAGATCGATCCCCGCCACCATGCCGGCATGGCCCACTTCGGCGCCGAGCCAGCCCAGCGCTTCGCCGGTGCCGCAGCCGGCATCCAGGACGCGCATCCCCGGTTTCAGTTCGAGCGCGGCAATGGCCTGCCGCAGCTCCGGCTCGGCGAAGGCATTGAACAGGCGCAGTTTGTGGGAGTAGTCGCGGGCGACGGTGTCGCCCAGCAGGCCGGGGTGGACGGAAGGACGGGGCAGGGGCGCGTTCATGGCTTGGGGCGACGGTGGCTGGCCAGGGCCGGATGCCCTGGATCACTACTGAGTCGCCCCGCGGCCGCGAATGGTTGCGGCCTTTCTGATCTACAGCGTGAAATCGGCCGCGATCGGGAAGTGATCCGACGGATAACGCCCATCCTTCGAGGTAGTCAGGACGCTGACCGCATTGGCCTTGACGCCGCGATAGAGAATCCAGTCGATCTGCACGGTCGGCTGGCCGGTGAAGTCGTGGAAGGTCTTGGTCGGGCCTTCGCGCTTCGGCGCGGTATCCCAGGCGTCCTTCAGCGCGGCCGTGAGGATCTTGTGCGCCTCGCTGCTCGGCTCGGTATTGAAGTCGCCGGTGACGATCACCGGCACATCGGCCGGCAGCTTGGCGATCCATGCGGCCATTTCGCGCGCGCCCTTGGTGCGGGCGTCCTCGTCCTGGTCGCGATAGGGGAAGTGGGTGTCCAGCAGATAGAACTGCTTGTGATCGTCCAGCCGCTCGAACAGCGCCCAGTTGACCATGCGCGGGAACACATTGCCCCAGGTAATGCTGGCTACCTTGTCGGGCGTATCCGACAGCCAGAAGTCGCCGGACTTCACCAGCTTCAGCCGATCCTTGCGGTAGAAGATGCCCATATGTTCCTCGGCATGCTTGCCGAAGCGGTCGCGGCCGAACCAGGTGTATTCCGGCAGGCGCTGGACGGTGTCGTCGCCCTGCTGCTTGAACAGCTCCTGCGTGCCGATCACGTCCGGATGCGCCTGGCGGATGGTGTCGACGAACAGCTCGCGCCGCTTGTCCCAGGCGTTGGGGCCGTCCTGGGCAGCCAAGGTGCGGACATTGAAGCTCATCACTTTCAGTTCCGCCGCGGAGGCGGACAGGGCGGTGGCGCTCAAAGCCACGGCGAAGGCGATGCGGGAGAGGATGGGCATGGGCGTGCGTCTGGGTGGAATGGACGCCCGACTATAGCTACGTCGTATGACGGAAAGTGGGAAATCGTTCCGTTATGCTCGCCGAGGCCTGGTTTCAGGCTATCGGTAACTGCAAGGGATCCGGCATGGCCTCTGAACGTCTGACCGATCTGGCCCACGGCGGCGGCTGCGGCTGCAAGCTCGCACCGGCCGTGTTGCAGCAGCTGCTTGCCGGCAAGGCCGCGGCGATGCCGTTCGCGCAACTGCTGGTCGGCACCGAATCCAGCGACGATGCGGCGGTATGGCAGGTGGACGAACGCACCTGCGTGATCGCCACCACCGATTTCTTTATGCCGGTGGTGGACGACCCCTACGACTTCGGCCGCATCGCCGCGGCCAATGCGCTGTCAGACGTCTACGCCATGGGCGGCAAGCCGATCATGGCGCTGGCCATTCTTGGCATGCCGCTGGGCAAGCTGGAGGTGGATACGGTGCGCGCGATCCTCGCCGGCGGCGAGGCGATCTGCGCGCAGGCCGGTATTCCGGTGGCCGGCGGGCATTCGATCGATTCGGCGGAGCCGATCTATGGGCTGGCCGCGATCGGTCTGTGCACGCCGGAGCAGGTGCGCCGCAATGCCGGCGCGCGGCCTGGCGATGCGCTGATTCTGACCAAGGGCCTCGGCGTCGGCATCTATTCGGCGGCTTTCAAGAAACAGGTGCTGCCGGCGGATGCCTACGACGAGATGCTGGCTTCGACCACGCTGCTCAACCGCGTCGGACACGAGCTGGCGCAGGACGAGGATGTCCACGCGATTACCGACGTCACCGGCTTCGGCCTGCTCGGGCATGGCATGGAGATGGCGCGCGGCAGTGGCGTGCGGATCCGCATCGAGCAGTCGCGCCTTCCGTTTTTTGCGCGTGCCGAAGCCTTGGCGGAGGCGGGTTACGTAACCGGCGCGTCCAAGCGCAACTGGACCAGCTATGGCGACGGCGTGGCGTTGCCGCCGGATCTGCCGGAATGGCGTCGCGCCTTGTTGACCGATCCGCAGACGTCCGGCGGCCTGCTGGTGGCATGCAAGGCGGAAAAGGCGGAAACGATACGGGCCATGATCGAGGCGGCGGGATATCCGCGGGCAAGCATCATCGGCAAGGTGGTGGCAGGCACCCCGGGTATCGACGTCGTTTGATCGGCCATCGAACGATGGCGGAAGAGAGTGGGAGTCGAACCCACCCGAGACAGTCTGATCTGCCTCACCCGGATTTGAAGTCCGGACGCCCCACCGGAGACGATTCTCTTCCATGCGTTGCGCTTGCCGCCGGCGCGAACAGGTCCAGATAGCGCGCCTGCACTCGCCGCAAGGTGCCGCGATTGAGCGTGACCCCTTGGCGGTCGAAGAATTCTAGGATCTGGATCGCCACTTTACGACCGTTGTCGAGCCGGTCGCGGAACTGCGCGGCAGTAAAGCGGTTGTCCGCCGCCTCGTCGGCGAGCGCGGCGGCGATCAGGGCCATTTCGTGCATGGTCGCACGCAGGAAGAAATGGTCGTGCGCCACTTCGTCGACCCGGCCCAGCCGCGCCGCGAATTTCAGCAGCTGGCGCACTTCATGTTCCTGGCGCGTCAGCGTCCAGGCCAGGTCGCGCACCCGGGGCGGACGGAAACGGGCTTCGCCCTCCAGCAATGGCGCGATCGCCTGCCACAGCACTTCGCGTTCGGGGCTCAGCCGCATGCTGTGGCTGGGCAGGCGCACGAAGGCGCCGTCCCGCACGATGCGCTCGGCCAGATCGGGGTGTTGCAGTGCTAGCGCAAACGCGGGGACGGGCAGGCGCGGCTGCAGGGCCAGGCGCAACCGTTCGCGGCCGATGCCTTGCAGGTCCGGGTTGGCGGCATGGAAGGCGCCGAGAAACTCGATCAGCCGCGCGACGAAATGTCGCCAATGCGCTTGGCTGATGGCTACGCGCTGGTCGCCGGTAGCGAAGATCACCGGCGACAGCGCCGTGGCGATTTCCTCCACCCGGGCCGCGGATAGCGCGCGATCCCGCGCGAACGCCACCAGGTCCCAGGCGAATGGCGGAGCATCGAGCAGGGCGGCGAAGGCCCGCAGTGGATCGCTGGTCATCAGCGCGGCGCGCTGGGCCTGGCGTTCGGCGGTGCGCCGCTGGCGCGGCGGTCCGCGCAGATCGAGGAACTGGCCGCCGCCGATGGTGCGTTGCGCGGAGACATCGCGCAGCACGAAGCGGTCGAGCGCGGCGGCGGCTATCGGTCGATTCAGTACCAGCTGCACATCGGCCGCCTGGCCGGGCGCCAGTTGCTCGTCCTCGACTAGCACCACGCGCACGCCCACTTCGCTGGCGCCGTGATGCAGGTGGGCGGGAAACCACTGGCCGATCGGTTTCGCCTCGCCGGGCAGCAGGCGCAGGCGCGCGTCGATGCGCTCGGCCGGCGCGTGCAGGAACGGATCGACCACCATGTCGCCGCGCCGGATGGCGTCCTTGCTGACGCCGTCGCCGGCGAGATTCAGCGCGCAGCGATCGCCGGCGCGGCCCAGCTCCACCGCGCGGTTCTGCGCATGCAGCGAGCGCACGCGCGCGCTCAGGCCGGAAGGGCTCAGCATGACCTGGTCCTTCACTCGCACCACTCCGGACAGCACCGTGCCGGTCACCGTCAGGCCGATGCCGGGCAGGGTGAATACGCGATCGACCGCAAGCCGGAAACGGCCGTCGGCCGCGCGCTCGCCCAGCGTCTGCGCTTCGGCGGCAAGGCGGTCGCGCAGGCTGTCGATGCCCAGGCCGCTGACCGAAGACACCGGGAACACGTCGGCGCCTTCGAGCGCAGTGCCGGCGATGACGGCCTGGATCTGCGCGCCCACTTCGGCCAGCCGACCCGGCGCGGCCATATCGACCTTGGTCAGCGCGATCAGCCCGCGCCGGATCTGCAGCAGGTCCAGGATCGCCAGATGCTCCAGTGTCTGCGGCATCACGCCGTCGTCGACCGCCACCACCAGCAGCGCGATATCGATGCCGCTGGCGCCGGCCACCATGGTGTGCACGAAACGTTCGTGGCCCGGCACGTCGACAAAGCCCAGCGTCGTGCCATCGGCCAGCGGCAGGTAGGCGAAGCCCAGGTCGATGGTGATGCCGCGGGCTTTTTCTTCTTTGAGGCGGTCGCCGTCGACGCCGGTCAGGGCCTTGATCAGCGAGGTCTTGCCGTGATCGATATGGCCCGCGGTACCGACGATCATGGAGCGCCCGCGTGGAGCCCGTCGAGATTCAATCGCGCCAGGCTCGCCAGCAGGGACACTTCGTCGGCTTCGTCCAGACAGCGCAGGTCCAGGCGCAGCGCGCCGTCGGCGATGCGGCCGATGACCGGTTGCGGCAGCGCGCGCAGCGCTGCGGCCAGCCGTTCCAGCAAGGTCTGGCTGCCCTGCGGGCGGATCAGCAGGGCGGCGCTGGCCAGCGTATCCAGCGGCAAGGCGCCGGAACCGACCTGGCTGAGGCAGTCGCCGGCCTCCACCGAGAAACTGCTGCCCAGCCGCTCGGCAACCGCCGCTTGCAGACGGTGCGCCTGGGTTTGGATCTCGGCCTGGGTGCGGGCGAGGAAGCGCAGCGTGGGCAGGCGTTCGGCCAGACGGTCAGGGTCGCGGTAGAGCTTGAGCGTGGCTTCGATCGCGGCAAGGCGCAGCTTGTCCACGCGCAAGGCGCGCTTGAGCGGATTGCGGTTGATGCGTTCGATCAGCGCGCGGTCGCCGACGATAAAGCCGGCTTGCGGCCCACCCAGCAGCTTGTCGCCGGAGAAAGTGACCAGCCGCGCGCCTTCGGCCACGGCTTCGCGCACGGTGGGTTCCTTCGCCAGGCCGTAGCGGGACAGGTCGACCAGCATGCCGGAGCCCAGGTCATTCAGCAGCGGCACGCCGGCGGCATCGGCGATCGCCGCCAGCTCGCGCGCGCCGACTTCCGCGGTAAAGCCCTGGATGCGGTAGTTGGAGGTATGCACCTTCAGCACCAGGCCGGTGCGTTCGCTCATCGCCTCGCGATAGTCGGCGGGATGCGTACGGTTGGTGGTGCCCACCTCGACCATGCGCGCGCCGGCGCGCGCCATGATCTCGGGCATGCGGAAGGCGCCGCCGATCTCGATCAGCTCGCCGCGCGAAACCAGCGCGTCGCGGCCCAGGGCAAAGGTATTGAGGCTGAGCAGTACGGCCGCGGCGTTGTTGTTGACCACGGTGGCGTCTTCGGCGCCGGTCAGCTCGCATAGCAGGCCGCGCAGGTGGTCGTCGCGCTCGCCGCGCTCGCCATCGTCCAGGTCGTATTCCAGCGCCACCGCGCTGCGCATCGCCGCGGTGGCGGCTTCAATCGCGGCCTCGGCCAGCAGCGCGCGGCCGAGGTTGGTGTGCAGCACGGTGCCGGTGAGATTGAACAGCGGGCGCAGGCTGGGCAGCCGGGCATCCAGTCGTGCGGCCGCGCGTTCCGCAAGTTCATCGGCGTCGGGAGCGGCGGAAGCGGTGGCGCGCATGGCCTCGCGCGTTTCGTCGATCACGCGGCGGATGGCGTCGGTGGCGGCGAGGCGTCCGTGGCGTTCCACCAAGGCGGCGGCCCCACGGGTCGCCAGTACGGTGGCGACGGCGGGAAGGTGGCGCAGGGAGGTGGCCTCAGGTCCGGTCACATCGCTTATCCGTGGCATTGCCGGGTGTCCGATTGCAGCGCGTGCTCGCGAACATTGCATGACAACCGGGTCGTGGAGCGGAACCTATGCTGCGGCGCGGGTCGGGCCATGGTCAAGGCGGCGGCGTGCATGGCGCGTCGATAGTGACTTCGGCCGCATGACGTAGCATCCTGCCCGGCGCGCGATGGCCATGGCCGTCCGCAGCATCTGCCGCCTGCGCAGCGCCTTCGTCCTGCGGCATCGGCCGGCCAGTTCGTGCCCTGTAGGGCCGTCACGTAATCCTGGGTTCACGGGGTGAGCAATGTCCGTCGCGTTGCCGGCTGCGCGTGTCGCACGTTTTTGCGTCTTCCTGTTGCTGGCGGTGGCCGGCCTGTTCTACGTGAAATGGCATCCGTACTACGACCGGGCCTTCGTCGCCGCGTCGGGGCATTCGATCGGCCATTCGATCCTGATGGGCGATGCGGCCAGCGCGCCGGCGCCATCCTGGGATGCCGCGCTCGGCTACGCGCTGGCCTATGGCAAGGCGATCTGGCAGGCGATGGTGCTGGGCTTGCTGCTGGGGTCCGGTATCCAGGCGTTGTTGCCGGTTGATTGGGTGCGGCGCGTGCTCGGCGGTCGCGGCCTGGGTGGCGTGCTCGCCGGTGGCTTGCTGGCCATGCCGGGGATGATGTGCACCTGCTGCGCGGCGCCGGTGGTGGTGGGCATGGGCAGGCACCAGGCGGCGCCGGGGGCGGCGATGGCGTTCTGGCTGGGCAATACGGTGCTGAATCCGGCGACGCTGGTGTTTACCGGCTTCGTGCTTGGTTGGCATTGGACGGTGCTGCGCCTGTGTCTTGGCGTGCCGATGGTGTTCGGCCTGGGCTATCTCGCCAGCCGGATGGCGGGTGCGGTTGCTTCAACGCCCGGCGACACCTTGGTGGTCGAGCCGGAGCCGCGTTCGCTGGCCGGGGTGGCTAAACGGTGGGCTTGGATCTTCGGCCGCATGGCCGTGCGCCTGATTCCCGAATATGTGGTGATCGTGCTGCTGCTGGGCGCATTTCGTGCGTGGATGTTTCCGGCGATCGGGCCGGCGATCGGCGATCAATGGTTATGGATTGCCGCGATGGCGCTGGCCGGCATGCTGTTCGTGATTCCGACCGCCGGCGAAGTGCCCATCGTGCAGGCGATGCTGGCGCTGGGCATGGGCGGTGGCCCCGCGGCTGCCTTGCTGCTGACCTTGCCGCCGGTAAGCCTGCCGTCGCTGGCGATGCTGGCGCGCTCGTTTCCGTGGCGAGTGCTGGCGGCGGTGGCGCTTGCGGTGGTGGGCTTTGGCGTCCTGGGTGGGGCCATCGCGTCGTGGCTGGCGATGCGCTAGGCGACGAGCAGCAGGGGATTCGGCGCGTGCCGCGCGAAGCCTGCTTCGGCGACCAGGATATCCAGGCCCAGTGAGGCGAGATCATCGGCGTAGGGGTCGGCCTGCATGTCCTGCAGCTGGTACAGCAGCTTGGCGTAGGTCTGGCATTCGCCGCAGGTCTCGGCTTTCACCACGCCGGGGTCGCCGTCGATAGCATGCAGCGACAACTGCCGCGTGCCGGCGCAGGTGATGCACACGGCGCGCACGTAATTCCAGGCGGTGGAACAAAGCGAGCAATACAGATAGCGCGTGCCAGGCGTGGAGCCGCTGGCGGTGATGAGGCCGACGACCGGGGGCGAGCCGCAGCATGGGCAAAGGCCGCGTTCCTCGAGCAGCCTTAATTCGTCGGCTTTCAGGCGCGAAGCCGAGCAGGTGAAATAAACCTGCAGGGCGGCAGCGACATAGACGGCGGCGCCTGCATCTGCAGCAGCCAGTCCACCGCGCAGGAACTGGTCGGCCAAGCGATCCTGGGTAGCTGCATCGCTGCCGCGCAATGCATCGATGACGGCCAGCGCCGCGGGCGGCAACCCCTTGCGGTCGATACGGTCGAGCAGCAACGCAAGCCCTTCGCGCCACGACGGGTCGCGGCGATGGCCATCCGCCGCCAGCGGCGGCAAGCGGGCCTCGATCGAGTGCGCCACCATCGCCGGCTCTAGCGTCGCCGCAGGAGCAAGCGTCGTCGCCACCGCGTGTTGCGCACGCGCCAGCCCGGCGACAAAACGCAACCACGCTTCCATCGGATGTCCCGCGGCGAGCTGCTCAAGCCGTTGCGCGGTGGCGGCGAAGCGCTTCGCCGGATCGGGCAGCAGGATTGGATCGGGCGCCTTGACGCCGGCATGCGAAGGCCCGGTCCACTTGCCGCTGGGCGGCGCTTCGGCTTGTCTCACGTGCGTTTCCTGGAGTCGTCGGTCTTGCCGTGCTGGGCCAGTTCCAGCAGCCACTTGCGATGATGGCGCCAGGCCCAGCCCGGCGTCACATAGCCCTGGGTCATGGCGCGCACCGAGTGACGCACCCAGATCGCCGCATATACGTGGACGATCCACACGATGATCGCCGCGAGCGCCGCCAGACTATGGATCAAGGCCGCCGCGCGCTGCACGGGAATCGAGGTGGCTGCGCCGAAATACACCTCCCAGATCGCCAGGCCGCTGAAGAACAGCACGGGGATCAGCAGGGTCATCGACCAGAACACCAGTTTCTGGCCGGCGTTGTTGCGGCCGACCGGGGGCGTGTGTTCCTCATCATTGGCGATGACGGGGCCGATCGATTTCATCCAGGCCGCATCGTCGCGGTTCAGCAGGTTCTCGCGCCAGAACTGCACGATCAGGCCGAGATAGCTGAGCAGCAGCACCACGCCGATCCATGGATGCACCGCCCGTGTCCATTGCCCGCCGCCGAACAGGCCGGACAGGAAGAACAGCATCGGGTGGAACATCGACAGGCCCGACAGCACCAGCAGCACGAAGCAGATCGCGGTGATCCAGTGGTTGATGCGGTTGGGCAGGGTGTAGCGGATGATCGCGTTCTTCGGGCGGGTCATGACGCCTTCTCCTCGCCTTCGCGCAGTACGCGTTCGCCCTCGGCCTCGTCTTCCTCGGTGACTTCGTTCGGGCCGGCGCTGATCCAGTGGAAGAAGCCGGCCAGCGCGGCCAGCGCGATGCCGGCCAGGCCCAGCGGCTTGATAAAGCCCTTCCAGGCGTCGACGGTGAGGCTGATGCGCGGCTTGTCGGGCAGGCCCGAATACAGCGAGGGCTTGTCGGCGTGCTGCAGCACATACATCACATGCGTGCCGCCGACTTCCTGCGGATCGTACAGGCCGGCATTCTGGAAGCCGCGCGACTTCAGCTCGACGATGCGTTCCTGCGCCTGGTGCTGCATATCGGTCTTGGCGCCGAACATGATCGCGCCGGTGGGGCAGGCCTTGACGCAGGCCGGTTCCAGTCCGACGGCAACGCGGTCGGAGCACAGCGTGCACTTATACGACTTGTGGTCCTTCTTGCTGATGCGCGGGATATTGAACGGGCAGCCTTTGACGCAATAGCCGCAGCCGATGCACTTGTCGCTGATGAAGTCGACGATGCCGTTGGCGTACTGCACGATCGCGCCCGGGGCAGGGCAGGCTTTCAGGCAGCCGGGATCCTCGCAGTGCATGCAGCCATCCTTGCGGATCAGCCACTCGAGATTACCTTCTTCGTTCTCGTGCTCGGCGAACTTCATCAGCGTCCATACGCTGGGGCCGAGATCCGCCGGGTTTTCGTACGAGCCTTCGAAATGGCCGATCTCCGGGCGCAGGTCGTTCCACTCCATGCACGCCGCCTGGCAGGCCTTGCAGCCGATACAGCGGCTGACGTCGATCAGCTTGGCGACCTGGTCCTCATGGCTGCGCGCCATCGGCGGCGTCATGGTGGTGGCGGAGCGGCGCACGTAGTCTTGCGATTGCAGATCTGACATGGCTGTTGTCCTCAGGCCGCCGGTGCCGCGGTGCGTTCGATATTGACCAGGAAGGCCTTGAACTCCGGTGTCTGGGTGTTGGCGTCGCCCACCGACGGAGTCAGCGTATTGGCGCCGTAGCCCTTTCGCGCCTGGCCGGTGAAGCCCCAGTGGATCGGCACGCCGATCACGTGGGTGGGTTTGCCGTCCACGGTCATCGGCTTGATGCGCTTGGTCACATAGGCCTTGCAGATCACTTCGCCGCGCTTGGACGTCACCTTCACCCAACCGCCTTGCTCGATGCCTTTTTCCTTCGCCAGTACCTCGCCGATCTCGATGAATTCTTCCGGCTGCAGGATGGCGTTGATCAGCGCGTGCTTGGTCCAGTAGTGGAAATGTTCCGTAAGGCGATAGGTGGTGGCCACGTAGGGAAAGTCCCGCGGGCTACCGAACGAGGCGCGGTCATTCGGGAAGACGCGGGCGACCGGGTTCGAGCTGACCTTAGGATGCAGCACGTTCGCCACCGGCGATTCCAGCGGCTCGTAGTGCTCGGGGAAGGGGCCGTCGCCCATCAGATCCCGCGCGAACAGCCGGCCCATGCCTTCGGCATTCATGATGAAGGGGCCGACGCCGTCGGATGGCTTTACGGTGGGGCCGTAGTCGGGCACATCGATGCCCACCCACTTGCTGCCGTTCCACGAGATCAGCGGCTTGGACGGATTCCACGGCTTGCCGTCCGGGTCCGCGCTGGCGCGGTTGTAGAGGATGCGGCGGTTGGCCGGCCAGGCCCAGGCCCAGTTCGGCGCAATGCCTTGCTCGCGCGGGTCGGTGGCGTCGCGGCGGGCCATCTGGTTGCCTTTCTCGGTGAAGCAGCCGGTGAAGATCCAGCAGCCCGAGGAAGTCGTGCCGTCGTCGCGCAGTTGCGCGAATGCGTCGAGCAGGGTGCCGGCCTTGGTGACGACGGTATTCGTTGCCGGGTCGATCAGGTCGGTAAGCGCGCGGCCGTTCATTTCCTTGGCCAGTTCTTCCGGATCCGGCTCGTGGGGATCCGTGTACTTCCAGGTCATCCCAAGCACCGGGTCGGGGAAGGCGCCGCCTTCCTTGCGGTACATCTCGCGCAGGCGCTGGAAGATGCCGGTCATGATCCAGATGTCGGACTTCGCATCGCCCGGCGCGTCCGCCGCCTTCCAATGCCATTGCAGCCAGCGCGCGGAATTGACCAGGGAGCCGTTCTCCTCGGCGAAGCAGGTGGTCGGCAGCTGGAACACTTCGGTCTGGATTTCGGCGGGCTTGGCTGGATTCTGCGGGCCGAAGTCCTGCCAGAAGCGCGAGGTTTCCGTATCCAGAGGATCCATCGTCACCAGGAATTTCAGCTTGCTTAAGCCGCGGCGGATCTTGCCGCGGTCCGGGAAGGCCTGCAGCGGATTGAAGCCCTGGCAGATATAGCCGCCCATCTGCCCTTCGTTCATCATCTCGAAGGCCTTGATCACGTCGTACAGCGGCACGTCGAGCTTGGGCAGCCAGTCATAGGCCCAGTCGTTGTCCTTGGTGGCCGCATCGCCCCACAGGGCCTTCTGCAAGCTCACGAAGAACTTGCGGTAGTTCTGCCAGTAGCTGGTCTGGCCCGGACGCAGCGGCTTGAACAGCTTGGTCTTCATGTATTCGTCGAGGCTGGTCTCCTTGTCCACCGGCAGATTCATATAGCCCGGCAGCAGGTTGGAGAGCAGGCCGACGTCGGTCAGGCCCTGGATATTGGAATGCCCGCGCAACGCATTCATGCCGCCGCCGGCCACGCCGATATTGCCCAGCAGCAGCTGCACCATGGCCATGTTGCGGATGTTCTGCGAGCCCACCGAATGCTGGGTCCAGCCCAGCGCGAACAGCGAGGTCAGCGCCTTGTCCGGGGCGGCGGTGCTGGCGAACAGTTCGCATACGTGCAGGAACTTGTCCTGCGGGGTGCCGCAGATGCGCGAGACCATTTCCGGCGTGTAGCGCGAGACGTGCTGCTTCAGCAGGTTGATGACGCAGCGCGGGTTCTTCCAGGTGTCGTCGGACTGGGCGTAGCCGTCCTTATCCAGTTCGTAGTCCCAGCTCGACTTGTCGTAGCTGTGCTTTTCCTCGTTGTAGCCGCTGAACAGGCCATCCTGGAAGTCGAAGCCTTCCTTCACGATCAGGCCGGCATTGGTGTAGGCGCGCACGTACTCGTGCTGGATCGCGTCCTTCTCCAGCAGGTAATGGATGATGCCGTTGAGGAAGGCGATGTCGGTGCCGGGGCGGATCGGCGCGTAGTAATCGGCCACCGCGGCCGTGCGCGTAAAGCGCGGATCGACCACGACGAGCTTGGCGCCGTTCTCGATCTTCGCCTCGATCACCCATTTGAAGCCGCACGGATGCGCTTCGGCGGCATTGCCGCCCATCACTACTACGACATTGGCGTTCTTGATGTCCTGCCAGGTGTTGGTCATCGCACCGCGACCGAATGATGGGGCCAGACTGGCCACCGTCGGTCCGTGTCAGACGCGCGCCTGGTTGTCGAACACCACCATGCCGAGGGAGCGGGCCACCTTCCAGGTAAGGTAGGCGGTTTCGCTGGATGAGGCCGAAGCGGCCAGCATGCCGGTCGTGGTCCACCGGTTCACCGTCGTGCCGGCTGGATTCTTCGCGATGAAATTTTTGTCGCGGTCTTCCTTCATCAGCCGCGCGATGCGATCCAGCGCGAAGTCCCAGGAGACCTCCTTGAACTCGGTCCCCCCGGGCGGCCGATAGCGCGGCGCTTTGAGGCGGGTAGGGGCGTGTACAACGTCGAGCAGCGCCGAGCCCTTGGGGCATAGCGTGCCGCGGTTGACCGGATGATCCGGATCGCCCTCGATATGGATGATGTTCGAACGCGCGTTCTTGGCGCGGTCGCCCATGCTGTAGATCAGGATGCCGCAGGCCACCGAGCAGTAGGTGCAGGTGTTGCGCGTTTCGGTGGCATGGGTGAGCTTGAACGGCCGCACCGCGGCGGCTTGCGCCTCGCCCGCTGCGCCGAAACCTAAAACGCCCAATCCCGATGCGGCCAGGCCTAGCCCGGTGATCTTGATGAACTCGCGACGAGTGAGTGCCATCGCTGTGATGCTCCCGTGAATTGGCTGGACATGCCGCCCGGTGAAGGGGGCGATGCGGCTCGAGAGGCTTCGTAGAGGCAGCGGAATGAACCCGCTGCCCCGACGAAAATTAACACAGATGGATGGAGTCGGATCAAGCAGTCAGGAGGTGACTGCACGCCAGCGGCGGGATCGTGCTGCAGCATGGCGTGGCGTGTACTTTGGCGGTGCAAAGATTCAGAGCCGCCTAGGCTCGTATAACGGGAAAGTTACAATTTCCGCGGTTCGAATCAGCTCGGAAATCCGGCAGATCGTCCAGGACATGTCGTGCGCTCCGGTGGCGTCGTCAGTGCTCGCGCCATCCCCACCGCGCCAGCAGGCGTTTCGGCCAGCTGTCGTGGTCCAGCTTATAAGCCGATGCCATTCTGGGCGAGTCGACCATCACCATGTCGGCGCCGAGCCTGGCCGCGAGGCGGTAGTCGCTCTCGTTGTTGATGCCGAACAGCGTGATGCGCGTGCCCTGCGTGGCGTTGATGCATGCCATCGCACGCTCATTCCATAACAGGGCGGAAACCTTCGAGGTACCGCCGCCCAGGGTCAGCGGCTCGGTGACTTCCATGTCGCGCCGCAACTCGAAGCCGATGTGCGCGCCGGGGTGCGGGGCGCCGGGGCAGCGCTGCTCCATGGCCAGGCTGACCAGTCTTTGCCGGGTTTCTTCGCGCGTTTCGAAACGTCGGGCCTGGGCGTAGCTGTCGAAGGCGCGCAGATTGTCGGCCAGTGTCGAATAGATCCAGGTCCTGCTCCAGAACTTGTGCCGTTGCAGGACATCAGCGATGGCCTTCGATGCGCGCACTGCATCCGGTGTCTTGATGTCAACGAAGAGTTCGGCGTCCTCCGGCAGGAGCGCGATCACCTCTTCCAGGGAAGGAATGGACACGGGTCTGTCCCGATAAGGAAAGGTCACTTCGCCGGAAGTCCCCATTTCCTTGAAATGCCAGCCGGCATTGAGCCTGGTGAGCGTCTTGTAAGACGTATGGGCGATATCGCCCGCGCCATCGGTCAGGGCCGAGAGGTCGCGGGGGCGATACAGCACGGGAACGCCGTCTTCGGTGACCTGCACGCTCACCCAGAGTTTCTTGACGCCGTACGAGAGGGAGAGGCGGCAGGCAGTCAACGTGTTCTCGGGAGCGTCTGCGGTACCGCATCGATGGGCGATCAGGGCCGGCGGCTTGGCCGGTTCGTTCAGTGCTGTGCCGGGACGCATCGTCGTCCATCCGATCATGGCGACGACGGCTCCGAGCAAAAGCAGGATGCCGAGGATGTACTTGAAGCTCATGCGCATGCTCGCTCTTGTGTGTGGGCAGGATGCCTTGGCCCCGCGGTGCACGCGATCGCCCTTTATCCAGTGAAAGTAGCTTTAGATCTATGCCAAGGGCATTTGGATTTATCCAGTGAGTTCATTTCGCTTCGCGACGCGAAAGATGTCCGCTTTGGAAGTGGACTATTCATTGAGAATGCGTTTGTTCACTGGCGTGATGCGGGGTCTTGAATACAGGTGCGAGATGATCTTCCGGACCAGCTCCGGAAAATTCAGGTTCATCGAAGCTAGTGCGCTTTCTTACGCTGGGCGGATATGCGAACGATCCGACCAATCCATGCGGCCGTATCGAAGGGGGGCTTCAAAGGAGCGTGTCCTTCGTTGACGCTCGACGCCTGTGGTTCGCCGTCTACGGCAGGGCGCTCGCTGCGCACGCGCGTGAAAGAACGCATCGCGATATCGCCTGCAGCCCTTCATCGTCACGCCGGGCGTCGTCTGGTGTGGCTGGCCATTCTCGCCGGCTCGACCATGAGCGCTTGTGGCCGGGATATCTGGCTCGACAGGCAGTCGGACAAGGGCGCGGTGTCGGTATCGGCGTCGCGCGACTCCAGCGAGCCTGTTCGAGATTCCGCGGTGACGATGCCCGGCCGGAGCTTTGCGGCGGAGTCGGCCGGTGTTGAGGGTAAGGCGAAGACACGTTCCGCCGTCATCACCACGCCGACGCGTCAGATATCGCGAGACTGGAAATCTCCGATCCCGACAAGCGAGCAGGATCCAGCGACGAGCGAGTCGGGCGGGCAGCGTGCCAGCGTAGTGCAGCAGTCGGATGAACCCTCTGATCTGCGGCTCGCCGAGCCAGGAATTCCTCCGAAACTCACGCCGGCGCCGATCCGGCCTGCCGTGGATGCGGGGGAAGACATGGCGGCCTGGTTGCTGATGGCGGGTTGCATTTTGCTGGGCGCTTTCCTGTTCTGGCAACGCCGTCGCAAGCGCGGAAAGCGCCGCCGTCGCGAAGCCTGGACGCCGATACTGTGGGCGGCCCCAAGTTGATCCGTCCGCACTGGGAATACGACCCCGAGCCTTACGACTCCGATGAGTTCATCCGGCGCTGGGATTCGATCCCGCTGGAGATATCCGGCGAGTGGGTGCTGCTGTTGGCGATCGCCGGCCATGGGATTCCCGATGCCGTGATGTTCTCTGGCGCGCAGCGGTTCGTCGCGCCCGAGCCGAGGCGTACGACGATACGTCCAGCCTGGCTGTGCACGCCACCGCCGGACGAGCCCGCGGTGCAGCTCGCATGGCTGCGTCGGATGAAGCTGAGCATCGATGGCGATCCTGTCGTGGCCGCAGCCATCGCGGGCCGTTTTGCTGGGGGGCGGCCGAGACGCGGGCCACCGAATCGGATCCGCTTCCGCATGCATCCGACATGCCTGCCGCAGACCCCGGCATCAATGCCGATCGATGGACGGATGACGCCGGTCCGCCTTCGGTTCTGGTCGTGCCGACGACATCGCTTGTGGACAGCGAACCAGCCATGCCCACGGATGCCTCGCCGCAGCTTGAGGAGCAGGCGGAGCCGATCGAAGACAACCCGCCATTGGAAGATGGAGTTCCATTACCTATGCCTTTGCCCGAACCATTGCCGCCGGCCGCCGCCATCGCATCGATCGCACATGTGGAGGAGGTCGTCGACGACAAGGCATGGCTGACCAGGGCCGCTGCCTTGCTGCGTACCTGGGAAACCAGCCATGCACCGGAAGCCGAGCAGGCGTTATGGGAATTGTCGCGGCGCCTTTCCACGCATGCCTCGGCATTGCCGCAGGCAGCGCGGACGCCCTGGCTCGATACGGTGGAGGCGCTGGCGGAACGCATGGCGACCCGCGCCCCGGACGCATCGCGCAGTGCCTGGCGCGCCCATTGGATCGACCTGCGCCTGGAGCGGCTGAAGGGCATGAATGGCGCATGGCGATTGCTCGAGCTGCGGGCATTGCACGGCGCCTGCGCGCAGGACGCCGCGCCGGAAGTGATCGAGGCACGGATCCGCCTGCTGCATGTCTGGGCGGAAGCGCTGATCGGTGCGGCAGCCAAGGCCAAGCTGGCCGAGGCATCGGCCCTGTCCGCCGGGCTTCGGGGCGCGCAGGCGCTGCGCGCTTGACCGGACTCGCTCCATTCATCGCGGCGGCATCCGGGCCGCCCGACTCATTTGTCGATATCACCATTCAAGAGGATCAACCATGAACGTTTACAACTCCACCGCTCACGAGCCCGCTCCGCCACTGCTGTGGACCGTCCGCTACGGCGTCATCAGCGCCATCGCCTCGCAGCATCCGGCGGCGCGCTCGCTGCAACTGTATGGCGAATGGGCCGAGGCGGAGATCGATCTGCTCAGCTCGGTGCTGCAGGATGGCCAGACCGCGCTGCAGTTCGGCGGCGAGTATGGTGCTCACACGCTTTGGCTGGCCCGCGTTGTCGGCGATGCCGGCAAAGTGTATGTGGCCGAGCCGGCACGTCTCGGCTTTCAGCAGCTATGCGCCACGGCCGCGCTCAATGGCCTGACCAACGTGTACACGCTCAATCAGTGGCTGGGTCGGACCGGTGCCGCAACGACGCTGAGCCGCCTGCCGGGCGGGCCGTCGCTGCGCTGCGAAACGGACGAGTCGGTTCGTCCCGTTGCGGTGGACGATCTGGGCCTTGATCAGTTGAATCTGCTGAAGATCAATGTGCCGGGTTCGACCATCGCGCTGCTCGAAGGCGCGATCGAGACCGTGCGCAAGCATCGCCCCGTCATCTATGCGCGGCTGGAACCGGAGCAGGCGCTGGCTGAAGTCAAGGCGATCAAGGAACTCGGCTATCGCTGCTGGTCGCATGCGCCGCACATGTACAACCCGGGCAACATCCTGGGGCAGGGCGACAATATCTTCCCCGGCAGGGTGCTGCAGAACGTCGTCGCGATGCCGGTGGAAGGCGGCACGGCATTCGATCATCTGATGGAGGTCTGACGCATCGCGCATGAAGCTGGCGGACTTCGCGATTATTCCAGTCCACGATCAACACGGCATAAGGCAATCTAGCAACGGCTCGACACACATGACTCCACGCTCTCATCCCCCTGGGCCTATGGATCATTACTCGAGCCCGCCCATGAACGTTCCCCTCATGGGCACCCGACAGTCACAGGGTGTGGCTGTCACCCCCGAAGGCCCTCAGCAATGAGGGCCTTCTCTTTAATACGACCTCCCTGTTCGGGCGGACGGAGTCAACCGGAGCTTTCGTCGGCCATGCAGGGTCGGCGGCTAGGGCGGGCGGGCTTCAGCGTTTATGCGCATGGTTCCGCCAAGGCTCCTTTGGAGCCTTTCTTTTTATCAGGCGAGGAAATACGCGAGCGAGTGTGGCGTGACGTCGGCTTCAGGGCGGGATGTCGCCGACGGTGTCCGTTGCCATTCGATGCCTGCCGATGGTGTCGATCAACTCCACCAGGTCCTGGCGATATCGCCGCAGTGCGGGTTCCTGTTCGACCATGCGCCCGTGGTCGAGCAAGATTTCCCGGATGCGCTCGCCTGTATCGGCCAGCGCGCCGCCACCAAATATCTTGATCGCGCCATTGATCCGATGGATGCAGCTGGCGACAGCCGAAACATCTTCGCCCCGCACGGCTTCATCGAGCCGGCCCAGATCATCGCGGGCATTCGACAGGAAGCCATCGATCAGCGGCTCGAGCCGGGCAGACGGGCCGAACAGATCGGCCAAGGCCTTGAGCGGCGAAATGACCTGCGCCGGCGCGGTATCCGCTGGCCTGCCGGCATCCAGGGCAGGCATCCAGCGATAGAGCACGTCGCGCAGTTCGTTCATGCCGGCAGGCTTGACCAGCAAGGCATCCATGCCCGCCCTCGAGCAGCGCTCCGCTTCATCCGGCAGGGCGCTGGCGGTCAGTGCGACGATCGGCAGATGCTGGTCGGCGGATTCGCTGGCCCGCACTTTGGCTGCCAGGGTGTAGCCGTCCATGCGTGGCATATCGCAATCAGTGATAAGCAGTGAGACATCGCTGCGTTTTTCCAGCGTTTCCAGCGCTTCGATGCCGTCTTCCACCACCAGAGCCTGATAGCCCAGGCGCTCCAGCTGCGCCTGGATCAGATGGCGATTGGTCGGGTGGTCTTCGGCAACCAGTACGAGTCCCGCGCGCGAATCATCCATGAGCCGCTCCGGCGGCGGTTCCGCCGCCGGCATGGCCAGGCCAAGAACGTGCCGGCAGCAGGCTTCCACGGCGGCCCACGAGAATGGATTGCGGCTGAGCATGCAGGTGCCGTCCGCCTCGATCGTATAGCCCAGCGGGCTCGGCTCATCGGTGACGACCACCCAGGGCGTGGCCGGTCGATCGATGGGCGGAGTTGGCGATGCTTCGTCGATAAAGCGCAGTGCGGCCAGAGCAGCGTTTTCGGCAAGCGTGATGCCTAAGGGTTCAAGCAGCCCGGTCAAGGCCTCCGCGCATGCGCCGTCCAGTTCGACCGTGGCTCGATAGCCGCGCAGAGGCGGTTGCGGCCAGCGTTGGCGATGAATCGGCAGGCTCAGTTCCACCGCCATGGTGGTGCCTTCGCCGGGCGCGCTGCACATCGTCAATCGGCCGTCCATCAGGCTGACCAGCCGTTGGCAGATGGTGAGGCCCAGTCCGGTGCCGCCGAAGCGCCGCGCGATCGTGGCGTCGGCCTGGGTGAACGGTTCGAACAGGCGGGCCTGCTGCTCGGCCGTCATACCGATGCCGGTATCGCGCACGACCAGGCGGATGCGTTGCTGTGCGCCGTCGGATTCCAGCACCTGCAGCCGTACGCCGATGGAGCCCTGCTCGGTGAACTTGGTGGCATTGCTCAGCAGGTTGAACAGGATCTGGCGCAGCCGTATGCCATCGCCGATCAATTCGGCGACGAGCTCCGCATCGATGGCGTTGCGGACGTAAAGCCCCTTCTCATGCGCCAGGGTCGAGGCTACGCCGAGGACGTTGTCGACGAGTGCGCGCAGATCGATGGGCGTGGGGGACAGGGCGAACTGGCCGGCGTCGATCTTCGAGAAATCCAGCACGTCATCGAGAATCTGCATCAGCGCTGCCGCAGAGTCGTCCACCATGCGCAGCATGCGCTGCTGGTTGGCGGTGAGCGGGCCTTCGCCGAGCAGTTCGAGCAGGCCGAGGATGCCGTTCATCGGCGTGCGGATTTCGTGGCTCATGGTGGCCAGGAAGCTGGCCTTGGCGGCTGCGGCGGCTTCGGCTTCTTCCTTGGCGGCCGCCAGGGCTTCGGCCTGGCCGCGAGCTTCAGTGACGTCGGTCCATACGCCGCTCCAGAAAACCCGGCCGTCTTCTTCTTGCTGCGGGGTCGCCTGGGCACGGATCCAGCGGATGCGCTCATGCGCGATGCTGCGGAATACGATCTGGATGTTCTGCAGCGTCCGCGCGGATGCTTCGACCGCCTGCTCGATCACGGCCTGATCTTCGGGATGGACCCGTGCGAACGCTGTCCGTTCATCGGCCGCCATATCTTCCGGCGCCAGATCCCACATGGCCCGGGTGTCGCCGCCGACATAGGGAAAGGTCATGCGGCCGTCCGGCGTGCGGCGCAGCTCGAACACTACCGCCGGCAGGTGCGCGGTAATGCGGCGCAGGCGCTGGTCGAGCGCGCTCGCGCGCTGCTCGGCGGTACGGATGTCGGTGACGTCCACCAGTGCGGCCAGCAGGCCCCCGCTGCGGCCACTGGCAAGCCGGAAAGGATGCATCCAATAGAGCCAGACCCGCTCTCCGCCGTCTGGATCGGGCAGGCGCAGCTCGGAGTGATAGGGCGTGCCGGTGACCAGCACCTGGGCGCCGATCTCGTGAAAGCGCAGATTCCAGTCGTCCTGATACTGCTGCGTCTCCGGCGTCGTTCGGCCGATCAGTTCGCCGCGGCTCACATGGAATGCCTGCTCATACGCGCCGTTGACGGCGAGATAGCGGTTGTTCCCATCCTTGGCGACTACCGGCGAGGGCAGGGTCTCCATCAATGCCTCGGCAAAGCTGAGCTGGTCGGCCAGTTCGCGTTCGGCGCGATGGCGCTGGCGGATCTCGCGCCGCAGCCGCAGATAGGCGGTAAGGATGATGCCCAGCACCAGCGCGACGCTGAGGCCGACCCACAGGGTGGTAGTCCAGAACGTCCGCCAGGCAAGTCCGCTGGTGTAGTTGGACCAAAGCCAGGTACTGCGGATGCGCTGCTGCTCCTTTTCCGGGATGCCGGCGATGACGCGATCGATCAGCGGCACCAGGCGGGCATACTCACGGCTGATGCCAATGGCCTGGGCGCTGACGATATCCGCCGGGGCGGCCATGCGCAGCGTGCCGGCGTAACGGCTGCGGATCTGCAGATCAGCCACGGCGGCGTTGCCGATATAGGCATCCGCCTTGCCGTCGGCGACCATCGCCATGGCCTCCTGCACATTGCTTACGGTCAGAATGCGGGCGCCAGCCATGCGGCGTGCGATCGGCTCGGGGATTTCCCTGGGGTCGGAAACCACGACGCGCTTGCCGGCCAGGTCGTCGACGCTTATGGGGGTGGCTTCGCGCTGTGCGGTCACGATGACGTCGGAAAAAGCGGCGAACGGTCGGCTGTAGATCATGTCGCCGGCTGCGCCGGGCAGCGCATTCAGTGGCGCGATCGCATCGAGCTTGCCAGCCCGCGCAGGGGCCAGCGTCTCACCCCATGATTTGGTCGGCACGTAGGTGAAATGGATGCCCAGGGCGGTGGAGAGGTGGTCGAGATAGTCAGCGGTGATACCGCTGGGTACGCCGTTCGCATCGACGTACGACACCGGTGCCCAGGTGGGATCGAAGCCCAGCCGCAACGGCGGCAAGCTCGATAGCCATCGCCGTTCCTCCGGCGTGAGCGCCAAGCCGGTATCGCAGACGCCCACGCCTACGGATCTGCTCAGCCATCGTGATTGGATGCTCTGGTACTGCTCGGGCGTCAGCTGGGCGAGTCCGGCGTTGAGCAGCTCCAGCAACGGCAGCCGGTCCCGCGGAACGGCGAAATGTATGGTGTTTCTGGCGATGCGGTTCTGCGTGTAGACCCCCAACGGACTGTCCGCATCATCGTCCATGACCTGGGTAATCACATAAGGGTCGCCCAGATAGACGTCGGCGCGCCCGTGCTCCACCAGGAGCAGTCCGCTGGCGGTATCGGCGGCGGGCATGCCGATGGCGGTAGGCAGGCGGCGGCGCAGCCAGTTTTCCGTGGCGGTGTCCTTCTCATAGGCGATACGGGCGGAAGGCAGCGCGCTGTCGTTGTGGTAGCGGGGGTTGTCCTTGCGGGCGACCAGCACCGGAGGGATGTCCACGTAGGGCTCGGTGAACGCCATGCACTGAGTGCGGTCCGGCGTCATGCTGACGTTCATCACCAAGTCCGCTTCGCCCTTGCACATGCCTTGGAACAGGGCGAGCAGGTTAGGGTAGGTCCGAGACTGCAAGTGCAACCCATAGGGCTCGATCAACAGCTTGAGATAATCGACGCTCAAGCCGGCCAGCTGCCCATTGCGAGTGATCTGATACGGGGGCCAATCCTCACGAAGAACGCCGACTGTGATGGTCTTGTGATTGTCCAGCCATACCTGCTGTGATGGGGTGGCTTGCGGTGCGCCGGCGGCAGTGGCGGCGTATGTGACCTCGGTCCAGCACAAGGCGAATAGGAGGCATACGAAACTGAATCGGGGCATGTGCCCTCCTGTTGCCGAAACCACCGAGTGTCCCTGTATCCTAAGACTATTCGGATAAGAGACGAATCCGTCGGAGATCGCCCATGGCATTAAGAATCGTACTAGCAGACGACCATCCTATTGTCTTGCTTGGTGCACGCATGCTAGTCGAGCAGGGTGAGGCCGCCGTGGTAGGAGAGGCGCGCACTCCTGAAGAATTGACGCTGATTCTGTCCAGTACGGAGTGTGATGTGCTGGTAACGGATTTTGCCATGCCCGGCGGAGCAGAGGCCGATGGAATGGCCATGCTGGGCCGCCTCCGTCGGAAATATCCGAATCTGCCCATCGTAGTGCTCACCAATATGTCCAATGCGGGCGTGCTTCGCTCCATTCTCGGCGAGGGTGTGCGGGGCATCGTGGAAAAGGGGGCGGAAATGGGGGAGCTCCCAGTCGCCATTCGCGCAGTGGCCAAGGGCACGATTTATCTCAGCGAAAAGCTCAAGCGCCACCTTGAGGAGCAGGGCTTCACCAGCAAGGAGAGCCAGAGCGCGGCGCGTCTTACGGCTCGTGAAATGGAAGTGGTGCGTCTGCTGGCCAGTGGGATGTCACCGGCCGAGGTCAGCCAGGCCCTGCATCGCACGGTGAAGACCGTCAGTTGGACGAAGATTTCGGCCAAGCGCAAGCTGGGCTTGAAGAGCGATGCGGAATTGTATGAGTACGCGCGCAATCATCAATTGACTTCCTGAGTTTGAGCGGCGGCTTCCATCGGAGCGCCGTCGAGCCACTCTGTCCGTTAGTGGATTGCTGGTCAGTGATGTTGGTGCGGAGGCCGGCGTCAAGGTGCCGTGTTCTTTGCGATGACGCCCTTCTTCATGTGGCCACTCGATGGTGAGGTTCGCTGTTTCAGAAGGATCAGCGATAGCGCCATCAGCGAGACGCTGATGGTCACGCCCAGGTGCGGGATGTTCCGGACGACACTTTCGTCGCCAAACAGGCTGAGCGCCGCGTAGGCGATGCCCCATGCCGAGACGATGCGGGCCAGCGCGACGAGCTCGCTTCTGCAGCTGTCCAAGAACAGCAGCGCCACGAGCAGGCATCCTGCGCATCCCGCGGCCAAGGGAAGGCCATGATGTCCCGCTTGGATGGATATCCATGAAATGAAGTCGGTGAGCAAGGCGAGTCATTCCGGAACTAGGAAACATCCGATGATGGCCAGCGAGTCCCGCTCGGTTAACGGGAATATTCCGGACTTGTCAGTTCGTTGGAGCCGTGCGCCGGCTCCAACGTTGATGCGCGATCAGTTGCCCCGATAGGTGGAATACCCGAACGGGCTCAGAAGCAACGGTATGTGATAGCCCTGGGCGGGATCGTCCACTTGGAATGTCACTGCGACGGATGGAAAGAACGTGGATTGGGAATGTGCCGCGTACCAGTCGCCGGTGGCGAAGGTGACGCGGTAGATGCCTTTGTGCAGCGGCTTGTCCTTGGACAGAAGGCTTGCGACTCGCCCGTGATCGTCGGTGGTTGCGTGAGCGACCAGCGTCCATGCATCGCTCTTCGGCGATTTCTCCTCCAGTGTGACGCCTACCGTGGGGGCGGGTTGCCCCTGTACCTGATCGAGTACATGCACGCTGATGGAGTTCGGCTCCGCAGCGAAAGCAGTCGCTGCCGCCAGTGAGCAAGATGCGATCCAAGTCAGTGATCGAAGCCAGGCCATGAGATATCTCCGTGCGAAGTTAGGTGAGCTCACGCCGTTGGTTAGTGAGCCCGATCATTGCAGCGGCGTAGCCATATCGATGCTGCCGGGATAATCCAGGTTGGCTGGTGTCGAGAAATTTCTGGTTGGTAAGCTCATTCGGCATTTTTAGGCTGACGGCCTTTTGATTCAGAGCCATCCTATGCCTTGCGCCGATATTTTCCTCGTCTACGACCTGCTGGGTATCGCGATCGCGCGTGGCCAGCTCGATGTTTCTCACTATGGCGGGAAGTACACCCGTCCTGAAATCCTGTCTTGTCTCTGCATGCTGTGGCGCGAGCGTCTGATCAAGCCTCCCGCCGTGGCTTTCGTGGATGGCGATGACAGCACTATTTCGCTTGATAACGGCGCTAGCGACTGCGGGCGGGGGATGCATCGTTTTCTGCGCGAGACGCTGCTGGCTTCTCCGGATTTCGATAGCGCCATGGCGTATCGGTACGGCAAACCTTCGCTGCCTCAACGGTCGGTGAAGGCGGCTGACTTCAAGGGAAGAGGTGCCTATGTCCTTCGCTGACATTGCGCTCATTTTCGATCTTCTGCACGCGGCGGCGCTGTGCTCTCCGATGATCGCCACGGAATACGACGCATGCGGAAACCACTCCTGTGAGCAGATTCTCGGCGGTTTCAATGTGCTGCATCAGCACGGTCTGACCAGCTCCGAAATCATCACCGATCCTTCGGGCTATCGGACTATCGATTTTCGGGTGAGCGGCTTGACCACCAAGGGGCGGCACATCTACCAGGTGCTGCTGCAGACGCAGCTCGCGTTCGAGAGTCCGGACGGGTCAGTGCGTTCCTGAAGGAAATAAACGGCCATGGATCCGGCGGCAGTGCCGAAGCTCCGAACCATGCAACCGCCAACTGCAATCAGCGGCTGCATGATGACGCTCACCCGGCAGCCACTCCGGCGCGCTGCCGCTTGAAGGTCAGCCATAGCGCCGACAGCAGGAAATACAGGCCGCCGAACGCGGCGTAAGGAGCGAGCTGGGCGATGGTGGGCGCCACACCGAATGACTTGGCGACGAAGTAGATGCCCGCCAGCGCCGACTGCGCACCGCTGATCATCATGAAAACCTGGCCGCCGAGCTTGCGGCGCCGGATGCCCACGGCCAGTTGGAACAGTCCGGCAAGAAGCGCCCATGCACCGAATATCAGCACGCCGCCGGCGTTGCCATGAAGCGCGAACGCAACCGCCATACATGCGGCGGTGACAATGCTGGTGAGCGCGTTGAACTTCTGGCCGGGGTTGGCCTGAAGTCCTCCGCTGCGCTGTGCATCGATCACATTGGCAATTGCGTCCCAGGCTGGATACAGCACGAGCAGGGTGCCAGCGACGAAAGTTGGGGCTGAGGCCAGAAGGAATGCCAGTGCGACCCAGGCGAAGGCGACGCCGGCGCGCAGCAAATAGAAGTTCCGAAGCGAATTCATGGGGGTATCCGAGGAGGGGTCGCATAAACCTACTAGTAGGTAGATTCGATAGTCAAGTGTCCGTATAATCCGGGTGATTTGAAGCCACCTGTCTACCTAGTGGTAGAGTGGTACCTATGACAACCCAGCAGAAACTCATCGATTCGGCCCGCCACCTGATCCAGACCCGCGGCTACAACGGCTTCAGCTACGCCGATGTCGCCGAAGAGGTGCAGATGCGCAAGGCAAGCATCCATCACCACTTTCCGGCCAAATCCGATCTGGCAAAGGCGGTGGTCGAACAATCCCGCGCCGTGATCGTGGAGCAGACGCGCACGCTCGACGGTGGCGCCTTCGATCCGGAACAACAGCTGCGCATGTACACCGGATATTGGGAAAGGTGCATTGCCGATGCATCCGCACCGTTCTGCGTGGCCGGCATGCTTGCCAGCGAATTGCCGACGCTGCCCGAGGATCTCGCCCTGGAAGTGCGCGCGCATTTTCGCGACTTGTCGAACTGGCTGGAAATCGTGTTGACCAAAGGCGCGCAGCTGGGGAGCTTTCAACTGCAGGGATCAGCCCGCCAGGAAGCGGAAGCCTTCATGGCCATGGTGTATGGAGCCATGTTGGCAGCCAGAGCCTATGGCGATGCAAAGGTCTTCAGCGACATCGTGGCGAACGGGCTGAAAAGACTAGCACCCGTAAGCGCACGCTAGTCGACACCGGCGTGGCGCGTCCTCCATGCCATTTGTATTTGTCTGACAATTAGACAACACTCGGCGGATCGCCACAGTCCGGGAGTGAATGCATGCCTCCACTGTCTTCGATGAGCCGCCGTTCCTTTCTGCAGCGCATGGCCATGGCGGGAGTGGCAAGTACGCTGACGTTCCGTCCGCTTCGTGCCGCCGCTGCACCGGCCACGAAGGCGACAGCAGGGCAGGCGCCGTTATTTCCGCAGGCGCCATTGACGCAACAGCCCTTTGCACTTCTTCCGGTCGGCTCGATCAAGGCGAGTGGCTGGTTGCTGCGGCAACTCCAGGTCCAGGCGGACGGCCTCGGCGGCCATCTCGATGAATTCTGGCCGATCGTGGGGCCGGACAGTGGATGGTCGGGAGGGAAGGGCGAATCATGGGAGGACGGTCCGTATTTCCTTGACGGCCTGGTTCCGCTGGCGTGGCAGCTGGATTCGCCCAGGCTCAAGGCGAAGGCGATGCGTTTTATCGACTGGACGCTGGACCATCCCTGGGAAAACGGCATGTTCGGTCCGCGCGGCAACGATGACTGGTGGCCGCGCATGGTCATGCTCAAGGTGCTCACGCAGTACCACGAGCTCACCGGCGATGCTCGCGTCATGCCGCTGATGACGCGGTATTTTCATTACCAGCTGCAGGCCATGCCGGCGCGCCCGCTGCGAGACTGGGGGCGCATGCGGTGGCAGGACGAACTGCTTTCCGTCCTTTGGCTATATCAACGCACTAACGATGCGAAGCTGCTTGAGCTTGCACATCTTCTCAAGCAGCAGGGTTACGACTGGCAAGACATGTTCGCCCATTTTCCATTCACGCAGAAGACCGACGCCGAGGCATTGCGCAAGCAGGCGGGCGCATCCGACGCGTTCATGCAGGACCTTGGCCTGCAAGTGCATGGCGTCAACGTCGCGCAGTCGTTGAAGGCGTCGCCGGCGTGGTCGGTCGTGTCCGGTGGTGCGGCCCATCGCGACGCCATCCATCATCAGCTGCAGATGCTCGATACGTATCACGGCTTGCCCAATGGCATGTTTTCCGCGGACGAGCATCTTGCCGGGCGTAGTCCGTCGCAAGGCACGGAGCTATGCACCGTAGTGGAAACCATGTTCTCGCTGGAGGTGGCGCTGGCGATTACCGGCGATGCCGGCTTGGGCGACCGCCTGGAGCGGATCGCCTTCAATGCGCTGCCTGCCGCGCTGACCGACGACATGTGGGCGCATCAATACAACCAGCAGCCCAACCAGGTCGAATGCAGTCTGCATCGCGAGCCATGGACCACGGACGGGCCGGAATCGAATCTGTTCGGGCTGGAACCCAACTTCCGCTGCTGCACCGCGAATTTCCATCAGGGCTGGCCGAAGTTCGCCAGCAGTTTATGGATGGCGACGGCTGATCAGGGGCTGGCTGCGATGAGCTATGCACCGTGTACGGTGACCTCTGTTGTTCGCGGCGTGCGTGTGGTCGTTGAGCAGGTTGGTGATTATCCATTCCGGCAGGTCGTGAGCATTACGCTCAGGCCGCAGCAGGCGGTCGCATTTCCTTTGCGGTTGCGCATACCTGCATGGTCGCAAGGCACGCGGATCGCGGTGAATGGAAGGCCGGTGGAGACAACTTCCGGCTTCACGACAATCGAGCGCACCTGGGCGCCGGGCGATAAGGTCGAACTGACATTCGCCGCCGAGGTTAAGGTCGAGCACGGCTATAACGGTGCGCTGAGTTTCAGTCGCGGCGCTTTGGTCTATGCGCTGCCGATCAAGGAAAACTGGGTCATCTGGCGCAAGCGCGGCCTGACCAATGATTGGCAGGTGTATCCAGGTTCGCGTTGGAATATCGGCATCAAGCCGGACGCGAAGGTTGCGGTGAACGAGCATCCCGTGGCGGAAAGGCCATTCGCGGGTGCTGCGCCGGCGGTTCAATTGACCATGCAGGGGCGCTACGTGCCGTCATGGAAAGCGTCGGATGGCAGTGCCGATGCCGTGCCGGCCAAAGCCGAGCCGTCCGAGGATGAGGAAGTCCAGACCATCACGCTGGCGCCTTACGGGGGAGCCAAGCTGCGGGTTGTGGCGTTTCCGGCGCTTGGTTGATCGGGGGCGATTCCTGGGATTCTGTTATGCGACAGAGTAGGTCGTTTCCGCCGTCGTTGCGATTTCCTGCGCCTTTAATCGGACGATATTTCAATTACTTGAAATCATCTCTCGCTCAGTGCGCCCCGGTCGGACTGTTGCACCCCAATTGCAGCCAAGTGTTGCACTAGTTCGAGAATTCCCAGGGAGGGAACGGGGGCGGCCAAGGCTGCGCCCCGAGAACCAGGGGTGTGATGGTCTTGCAGTGCCGCAAGCTCGGCTTCCGAAAACTCGAAGCCGGTGAGCCACAGGTTTGGAGGTGGAACCTGGCCTGCTAAGGCGGTCAGATTCCATCGCTCGCTTTTCGCAACCTTGCCGGTCGCGTTATGGCCGACGTCCCAGGAGAGTCCGTTTGCCGTCGCGAGACGCTCGCCGGCCTGAACAAGCCTGGTCAGGAACTCATTCATTGGTTTCGTCCATACTCATCCCTTCCTCACCCGGGAGAAGCCAGAAGGACAGTTAGATATGTCTTGGATCGATCCCGGGCTGGATCACTTCAGTTCGCGGGCGAAGAAGGCCGAGGCTTTTTTTAGGATCGATACATCCTCGCGCAGCCGCTCGTTCTCCCGCTCCAGCTCGCGGATACGTTGCTGCTCGGGTGTCAGCGGCTTGTCTTGTCCCGCTTGGTCGGCCTGCTCGGCGTCGTATTGCGCCAGCCAACGCCGCACGGCGCTGTCGACCAGATCCTGATCGTGGCATACCTGGCTCACGCTCAGGCCCTATGCAAAAGCATCCCGAAGAGGCGGGCTAATCTCAGGAAGCTGGTTGAATGGTTCAATCGGCACGGGCGTGTCGACCGCGCGTTTCTTTATGAGCTTCTGCGAGGCCACAAAGCTCAGGCCGACATCGTTCTTGGGCTGGACGAACCAGCAGACGCCGCGCTGGCAGACACTCTAACCACCGTAGCTGTTCAAGCGGGCGTGGATCCGGCGCACTTCATGGTGCGCTTCCTTCCTGATGAAGCAGCGCATCGGGAAGGTGTCCTGCGTGGCGGCATCACCCCGTTCTATCAACGCCCAAAGTCGTCGTCCCATTGATCTAGCCAAATTTGGCCGTGGATAGCATCCGCACCTGAGCACAGGCAGGGCCAAGTTATGGCGCATTGTCGAAAGAGTGCGCAACTTCGACGCCCGAGCGATACCGGAATCTGAGCAGTCTTGGCCGATTAGAATTACTACTCACCAGGACAGGCGATCAAGCTGGCCGAAATGAACACCGAAGGCGACGCAAGCGGTTGGACGATTAAACCATGGCGACCTCACTCAGTTGGCATCGCCTTCGACGGGTTGCATTGAGCTTGGCGATTAGAGTGCGTTATCGCGACTAGACATCGGACGCATGACTTGTGTCCTGCGCCGCGGGATTTCCTCGCTCGGCAATCAGCAGTGCCGTCATCGCCACCATGCTTCCCAGTGTGGCGGCCAGCATGTCGCGCTGCGCATCCCATGGGTCTCCCTGCGTGCCCAGGTAGGCAGCCCCCAAGTCACCTCCAAAAGTCAGGGCCGCAGCCCATTCGATCAGTTCGTACAGCAGGGAATGGGACATGATGAAGCTCACTGGCAGAATCCAGCGCCAGATCCCCCGGAGTGGCGCTACCGCGGTAAGCAATTCAGCGGCGGCCGGGGTCACGAGGAGCCCATACAGGAAATGCACCAGGCGGTCATAGCTGTTACGTCCCAGCCAGGCCAGCGACACATGGATGTGCGATAGCCATTGCTCGTAGGGCACTTCGGAATAGGTGTAGTGCGCACCGATCTCGTGGCAGGTAAGGAACACGAAGAGCGCCAGGTAGGCGGCATTCGACAGACGCAGGCGCCGATAGCTGTAAGCCAGCCAGGGAACGGCGGCTAATACCAGCCCGTTCTCCAGCAACCAGTCCTGCCGATACCGCGGCGCGACGGCCAGCGCAATCCAGATCATGGCGAATACCGCGAGCAGGAGCAGCGGAAAGCGAGCGCCTCGATGCAACCCCTTTATCACGGGCATGGGTCAGCGCCAGGCGAGCACTGGAGTGACGGCGGCCTGCATTACGGCCTGCGCCTCCGAAGTGAAGAGGTTCGACAGCATGCCCGGGCGCAAGGGTGCGGCCATCACGATCAGATCGCAGTCGTAATCCCTGGCGACATCCACGATGGCATCATGGATGCGTGCAGCGAACGTGTAGTCACCCTCGCAGGCTACGCCAGCGCCAAGTACGTGTTCGCGCGCCTGGCCCAGCCATGCCAAGGCGCGCGCGCCAGCCTCCTGCTCATAAAGTTCGCGCGTGGCACCGACCCGCTCGGCCAGATAAGTCACGGCCGGAAACGACGGAACTACATGGAGAAGATGAATGCTCGCCTTGCAGATGCGTGCGATAGCGATGGCCGCATCCACTGCTTCCAGGGCCTCGGGGGTGCCGTCGACAGGAACCAGCAGGCGGCTGAACATGGTGCGCCTCAGCGTACGACCAGCACGGGTACATTCGAACCGGCCAGCACCTTCACTACCACCGAACCGAGAAACAGGCTCTTCAACACGCCACGCCCATGCGAGCCCATCACGACCAGGTCGTAACGGCCGCGCTTGGCCAGGCGCAGGATCTCGGTGGCGGGGTCGCCGATCAGCAGGCGTTCGTCGAACAGGTGACCCGCCTTAACCAGCAGGCGGCGCGCCGGACGAAGTGTGGCGGTGCCATTGTCGAGATGGAAACGCGCCACGCTGTCCGCGTCCAGATGCCCGGCAATCGATTCGCGCAGCGGTGCATCCACATTGAGCAGGGTCACCGAGGCATCAGCTGGCCAATGCTTGGCCAGGTAGCGGGCTGCGCGCGTGCTGTACAGGCTTCCATCCACGGGCAGCAAAATTTTCATGCGACCTCCTTTCCGACCCGGTCGGCGTAATGGCTTCATCAGAATGCGGCCGGTACACAACCGTGTTGATCCGTATCAATGTCCGCTCAGTTCCTGACAAGTGAAGGCTTCCAGCGGCACGGGATGCGCCTGATGCCCTCCAGCCAAACAGCACAAAGCAGCGATCGTCCACAATGAGCGCGCCCGTTTGCCGGGCAGCGCATAGGGGCCATCCCGCCGCAAGCGCTCGCGCGCCTCAGCTTCGCTCAGGCCGGTGCCGGGCGGCGCCACAGACGCGGCACGGTCACGCCTCGACCACCAGCAAGGGCAATTCGCCGTGCCGGAACAGGTGGTGCGTAACGCCGCCGAGCAGCCATTCGCTGGCGCGCGAATGGCCCCATGCTCCCATCACCAGCAGGTCAGCTCCGCATCCGCGCGCATGCGCCTGAATCGATGGGCCGTTGTCATCCGCCTCGTCAAGGATGTCCCAGCGCGCGCGCAGGGCGTGCCGTTTCAGCCATGCGTCCAACGCCAGCGGCACATGCCGTGCATTGGCCCTGATGCGCGACACGCCATCCAGTACCACGATTTCGTCGGCGCGAAGCAAGAGCGGGGTCGCCGCGCGAATCGCGCGCGCTGCTTCGGCCGAGCCATTCCAGGCAAGCGCCACCTTGCGCACGCCCGCCGCACCAGCCCAGTGCTCCGGCACCAGCAGCATGGGAGCGGCATCGGCGGTGAGGATGCGGCCGAGCGGATGGAGGCCAGGGGCGAGGCGTGCGGCTTCGCGTGAAAGCTGCCCCAGCACCAGATCGGCGAGGCTGGCACGGCGGGACAGCACCGATTCGTGCAAGCCGCGATAGGCTTCCCAACTTCCCTCGACACCGTGGCCGCGGCACAGCTGGCGCCACCAGTCATGGCGTCCTTGTGCGGCCAGCTCTTGTTCCTCCAATACCAGCATGGCATCCGGCATCGCCAGCATGGCGGCCGGACTGAGCATCACCGCTTGCAGGCCAGTCAGGTGCGCGCCGTGCTGGCGGGCGAGGCCGAAGGCGAAACGCAGCAAGGCAGTGTCATCGCGCCCTGGTTCGATGTCGACAAGGAATTCCAGCATGGGGCATCTCCCGGCGCTATGTGGTCCATTCCAGCCACCAGAACGCCAGCAGGCAGACGAGCACGATCAGCGCGATCGGCAACATCGGGCGTTCGGCTGCCTCATCCGGATACCCCAGCTTGCGACCGGTGATCATCGCCCCGACCAGATTCTCGCGATGCAGCCAGCTACCCGCCAAAGTACCGGCCACGTGGATGGCGACGAGGGCGAGCATCGAGTTGGCAAGCAACTCGTGGGTTTCACCCAGCCATTCGATGTGCGTGGTGTAGGCCAGCCAGCCGAAGCAGGTCACCGCCAGGATCATTGCCAGCAGGGCGAGGATCGCCAGGGCACCGGCGGGGTTGTGTCCGGTGTAGTGCGGCGGATGTCCGTGCAACATCTGGCGCACATAGCGGAATGTCTCGTGCGGTCCGCGCACGAAACTGCCGAACTTGGCGTGCCGAGTGCCGATGACGCCCCAATAGATGCGGAAGCCGGCGAGCAGGGCCAAGCTGTAGCCGAGCACGGCATGCACGCGCCGCCACTGATTTTCTTCAGCCGTGATCCATGCTCCGGCGAAGCAGGCCACCATCAGCCAGTGCGACAGCCGCACGGGGAGATCCCAGACCAGGATGCGGCGGAGTGGCCGATCCTGCTGCGTGGAAGCCTTGTCTGTCATGGCTGGCATTCTCAATGCGGTTCTGCGTGTCGGCATTACAGGACAACTGCTCGCGCAGTGGATTGATATGTATCAATCGGACGTCACCTGGGAGCTCCTACGCTGGCTTCGGCGACGTGGCCTGTTGGTCCGGCGCGCCATCATTGCCATCGCGAAAGGTGATGTCGGATGCATGCCATGGTTCTCCACCGTCTGGCGACACCATTGATCGCGGAGGAGCGGCCGACACCAGCTCCCGGTCGTGGCGAGGTGCGCCTTCGCGTCGAAGCATGCGGCGTGTGCCGCACCGACCTGCACTTGATCGATGGCGAGCTGCCTCAGGCTCACCTGCCGATCGTGCCCGGGCATGAGGTGGTGGGCACGATCGACGCCGTCGGTCCGGACGTCATCGCGTGGAAGCCGGGCGACCGCGTGGGTGTGCCATGGCTGGGTGGTGCGTGCGGGGTCTGCAGCTACTGTGCGCAGGGGCGGGAAAATCTCTGCGACACGCCAGTCTTCACCGGCTGCACGCGCGATGGCGGCTACGCCACCCACGTGCTGGTCAACGCAGATTTCTGCCTGCCGCTACCGGCGCGCGATTATCCAGACGCTGCGCTCGCCGCACCCTTGCTGTGCGCGGGCCTTATCGGCGGTCGTGCCTTGCGCCTGGCGGGCGAGGGTGCCGCCCTGGGCTTGTATGGCTTCGGTGCGGCGGCGCACATCCTGTTGCAGGTAGCGTGCGCGGAAGGCCGGCGGGTATACGCCTTTACCCGCGCAGGGGATGTCGAAGCACAAATGCTTGCGCGGTCGCTGGGCGCCATCTGGGCGGGCGCTTCCGATGAAGCGCCGCCGGAACGGCTCGATGCCGCCATCATCTTCGCGCCCGCCGGCGAACTGGTGCCGATTGCATTGGCTGCGGTGCGGAAAGGTGGTGCGGTGGTCTGCGGCGGTATTCACATGAGTGACATCCCCAGCTTTCCCTATCGCTTGCTGTGGGAAGAGCGCCGCCTGCTCTCGGTCGCCAACCTGACCCGCGCCGACGGCCATGCCTTTCTGGCCGCCGCCGCACGCACCAGGGTGCAGGTGCATGTGCAGCGTTATGCCTTGGATGCAGCCAATATGGCCTTGGCCGATCTGCGCGCCGGCCGCATCCACGGCGCGGCGGTGCTGGTGCCGCCGGGATGAGCCTGATACCGGTGGTGCGCCAGGGACGGGTGATCGCACAACGTCTATTCGATCTCGCCTATGCGATCGACCTTGAGCAGGCGCGAACGCTGTGTGCGGATCTGCCGGCTGCCGACCCGCTGCCCGGGCCATTGACCTTCGGTGCGCCGCCTTTGCGCGTGCGGCTTCCATCGGTCGTGTTGCGCGTCGGCGACGACACGCTCGCCGCAGAAGCCTCCGTCCATGTATACGACTTCGGCGCCATCACACTGGCGATCGCCGTACCGGCCGACGGCATGCCATGGCCCGCCTTTGCCGCACTGGCGCAACAGGTGGAACAGGCGGCCACGCCCGGCCAGCCTACGGCGCCATGGGAGTCCTTGCTTGAAAGGGTCCGGTCGCGCATCGCCGCAGCACTTGAGCGGCCAAGCCACGCCGTGATCCAGGAAGACTATCTGCTGCTGGTGGTCGATGAGTTTGTCGACCCGCCAGGTGCAGCGCTGGACCGCACGGTCGATCTGGTGCCGTTGCTCGCCGCCGACATGCGCCCGCTATCCGCTGATGCGCGCGAGGCAGTGCTGAGCCACCGCTTCGCCTACCTGGCCGACGACTGCGTGGTGATCACCCGCGACCGCGCCTTTCTGTACCAGCCGCGGGGCGATGCTGGCGTGGCGGCGGTACTGGAAGTGGCTAATGCGCAGTTGCTGGAGTTGCGGTATTACGCGACCCTGTTGGAGGCCGAGTTGCCGCGCATGTATGACCTGGTAGCGCGCACCCATAGCGTTTTGCCAATCTCCGCCCCGGGTCGGCTATCGCATTTGGCGCGCCGCCTTTACACCCTGGTGGCGGAAGTCACCGAGCTGACCGAGAAGGTGGACAATGCGTTGCAGGTGACCGGGCATCCCTATCTGGCGCGCGTCTACACCACCACCCTGGAGCTGTTCGGCGTACCCACCCTCGGCACGGCGGTGGACAACAAGCTGGCGATCATCCGCGATACGTATGCCGCGCTTTACGACGAGGCATCGGTAAGCCGCGCGGGATTGCTGGAACTGACCATCATCGTGCTGATTACGGTCGAGCTGGTGCTTGCTTTGTTTCGAATCTGATCCGAGCAGGCTGACGGATCTGCAGCGCTCCTTCGAGTTGATCTCCATCAAGGCGCCCGGCGGGCAGGGACGTAACCTGAGGCTCCACCGTACTGAAGTGCCGTCACCCACATGGCGACGAGCCACGCCGAAAGGCCGGGTCATTCGCGCTTGAAGCTGTCGCTCAGCACCCTCACTCCAAGGCAGCCATGAACCAGGCCATCCTTGCGCTCAATGCCGGCTCTTCGAGCATCAAGTTCGCGCTCTACGAGCACGGGCTGACCGCACAGCGCCTGATCTCGCGCGGCGTCATCGAAGGAATCGGCGAAGACCCGCACCTTACCGCCCAGGCTCCCGACGGCACCGTCGTCGATCGGGAGGCATGGGGAGCATCCGCGGTGGCATCGCATGAGGAACTGCTGCAGCCGCTGCTCGCATGGCTGACCTCGCGTCTGGGTCATACCGAGCTTGCCGCCGTGGGGCATCGCGTCGTGCATGGCGGGCTCTCGTTCCGGCAACCCGTGCGTATCGATGCACACACGCTGTCGGCATTGGAGCAACTCATACCGTTGGCGCCACTGCATCAGCCACACCATCTCGCCGCGGTGAAAGCCATCAAGCACCTGCGTCCCGAACTGGAGCAGGTCGCATGTTTCGATACCGCCTTTCATGGCGACATGCCGGCTGTCGCCACCAGCCTGGGGCTGCCGCATGCTTATGCCAGCGCCGGCATGCGCCGCTACGGCTTCCACGGATTGTCCTATGAATATCTGGCCGGCCAGCTGCGCGATTTCGCCCCAGTACTGGCTGATGGGCGCGTGATTCTGGCGCACCTAGGTAACGGCGCCAGTCTGTGCGCCATGCGGCATGGCCGCAGCGTCGACACCACGATGGGCTTCAGCGCCCTTGACGGACTACTCATGGGGACGCGCTGCGGCAGCCTCGATCCAGGCGCGATCTTGCACCTCCTCCAGGCGCGCGGCCTGACGGTATCGGCGGTGGAGCGCCTGCTCTATCAGGAGAGTGGGCTGTTGGGTGTCTCGGGAATCAGTGCGGATGTGCGCACGCTGCTGGCCAGCAGCGATCGCCACGCCAGGGACGCGATTGACCTGTTCACCTATCGCATCGTCAAGGAAATCGGCGGGCTGGCTTCGGCACTGCATGGTCTGGACGCGCTGGTGTTTTCCGCCGGCATCGGCGAGCACGCGGCCAGCATTCGCTCTGCAGTATGCGAGGCTCTTTCCTGGCTCGGCATCGAGTGCGACGAGCTGGCCAACCAACAACACCAGACCTTGATCAGTACGATCCACAGTGCTGTCCGCGTGTTCGTTATCCGGACCGACGAGGAAGCCGTCATCGCCAGGCACACTGCGGAAGTCCTGCAAGACCTCGCCCGGCAGGACGCCTCGGCCTGACCCTGCTCCGACAACCATGTGGACTGCGTCATGGGCACGGCCTCGCGAGGCCGGATTTACGCTACGCGCGCATGCCATTGCCATGCACTGACTTCGGGCAGGTCCTCGCCATGCTCACCAATGTACAGCTGGTGCCTCTCCATAATGGACCAGTAACGCTGCGTCGCGTCGTCGATGTGATCGGCAAAGCGGCTGGCGTGCCGAATGGCATTCCATGCCAGCCGATAACGGTCGAGATGGTTGAGCACCGCCATGTCGAAGGGCGTGGTGGTTGTGCCTTCTTCCCGATAACCATGCACATGGAACCGTTCTGCGCGGCTGCGCCGATAGATCATCTTGTGAATGAGCGACGGATAACCATGGAAGGCGAAAATTACCGGCTTGTCCCCGGTGAAAAGCAGGTTGAAATCGCGATCTGACAAGCCATGCGGATGCTCTGATGACGGCTCGAGCACCATCAGGTCGACCACATTGACCACCCGGATGCGCATATCAGGCACGTAGTCGCGCAGCAGGGTGACGGCGGCGAGGCATTCCAGGGTCGGTACGTCGCCGGCGCAGGCCATCACCACGTCCGGATCACCCTCATCGTTGCTGGCCCAGTCCCAGATGCCGGCACCCGCTTCGCAATGCCTGGTGGCCGCGTCCATGTCGAGCCATTGCCAGGCGGACTGCTTGCCGGCCACGATCAGATTGACGTAGCCACGGCTGCGCAGGCAATGGTTGGCCACGGAAAGCAGGCAGTTGGCGTCGGGTGGCAGATAGATGCGCACCACCTCGGCTTTCTTGTTGGCCACGACATCCAGGAAACCGGGATCCTGGTGCGAAAGGCCGTTGTGATCCTGGCGCCACACATGCGACGTCAGCAGATAATTGAGCGAAGCCATCGGCGCGCGCCATGGCACGCGCTGGCTCGTCCTGAGCCATTTGGCGTGCTGGTTGAACATCGAATCCACGATATGGATGAAGGCTTCGTAGCAGGAAAAGAAGCCGTGTCGTCCGCTGAGCAGATAACCCTCCAGCCAGCCTTCGCACAGGTGCTCGCTCAGCACCTCCATGACGCGGCCATCGGCGCTGAGGTGATTGTCAGAGGCCTCGATGCGATCCAGCCACATCTTGCCGGAGATGTCATAGACGGCATCCAGGCGATTGGAGGCCGTCTCGTCCGGGCCGAACAGGCGAAAATTGCGTTGCTCCAGGTTGAGCCTCATGACATCGCGCAGGAAGCTGCCGAGCACACGGGTCGACTCGGCCTCGACCGCGCCCGGCCGCGGCACCGCAACTGCATGGTCGCGGAAGGAGGGCATCTCCAGGGGCGTGAGCAGTTCGCCCCCATTGCATGCGGATTGGCGCCCATGCGACGGTTTCCGGTCGGGGCGAGCGCGGCGATGGATGCGTCGAGCTTGCCGTCGGTATCGAACAATTCCTCGGGCCGGTAACTCTTCAGCCAGGCTTCGAGTTGGGCAACGTGCGCCGGATTGTCGAAGTGCGCCAGCGGAACCTGATGGGCGCGCCAGGTACCCTCAACCTGTTCACCATCGACGATGTCCGGCCCGGTCCATCCCTTGGGCGTCCTGAAGACCAGCATCGGCCAGCGTGGCCGATGCGCGGTGCCCTTGGTACGCGCGGCCAGTTGCTCAGCACGAATGCGGACGACCATCTCGTCCAGCGCGCCGGCCAGTTGTTGATGGATGATCGGAGGCTCGCTGCCTTCGACAAACCAGGGCTCGTAGCCGTAGCCATGAAGCAATGCCACCAGCTCCTCGCGATCGAGGCGCGACAAAATGGTCGGGTTGGCGATCTTGTAGCCATTCAAATGCAGAATCGGCAGTACGGCGCCGTCGCGGGCGGGGTTGAGAAATTTATTGGAATGCCAACTGGTGGCGAGCGCGCCGGTCTCCGCTTCGCCGTCGCCGACCACGCATGCCACGATCAGATCGGGATTGTCGAACGCCGCGCCGTAGGCATGGGCCAGCGAGTAGCCGAGCTCGCCGCCCTCATGGATGGATCCAGGGGTTTCGGGCGATACATGGCTTGGCACCCCATGCGGCCAGGAGAACTGGCGAAACAGTCGGGCCATGCCGTCGCGGCTGCGTTCGATCGCCGGATAGCGCTCGGTGTAGGAGCCCTCAAGATAGGTCTGCGCCACCAGTGCAGGGCCGCCGTGCCCCGGGCCGGTGACGAAGATCATGTTGAGATCATGCTGTCTGATTAGCCGGTTTAGATGCACATACAGTATGTTCAGCCCAGGCGTCGTACCCCAGTGGCCGAGCAGGCGCGGCTTGATGTGCTCGCTCCGCAACGGCTGCTCCAGCAAAGGATTGTCGCGCAGGTAGATCTGCCCGACGGCGAGGTAGTTGGCGGCGCGCCAGTAGGCGTCCATGCGATTCAGCAGCTGGTGCGACAGTGGGCTGTGCATGAGAGGTCTCTGACAGTCAGGTCGGGAGGCGGGTACGCAACTGCGCAGGAGTGAGCGTCAACAGATCGTTGGGCACCTCACCCAAGACACGCGCCGCCGTCTGCTCGTCGAGGCTGTCATGCAGCACGCCGAGAAAGCGTGGCGGCCCCATCAGGATCAGCTTGTCGTAGCGGCCTTCCTGCCGGCCTTGCCGCACGACTGCGCTCAGGGTGTCGGCGAACCGTTGCGCATGCTTGTCGCGCAGCGAGGTTCTCGGCTCGATGGCATGGCGGCTTGGGCTGTTGCTTTCCTGTACGCGAGGCAGCCGTCCGTGGTCGTGTTCGCGACCGGGCGAGCGCCCCTCCGAATATGAATAACAGGCCAGCTCAACCGGATCGGTTCCCTTGCGGGTCCATTCGAACAGGCGCGCTCTGGCAGCGTCCGCGACGAGAATCCACGTATTGGACATGGCGACCTCCGGAACCACCTTTGCATGAAGTAGTAGCTTCAGCTTAGGTGCTGCACGGCGCGGCGCATTGACGATGATCAACAAGCCGCGCGGCCAGCCTGGAGCGGCCATCCCTTCCCGCCATGCACGCGCGCGTCGGCGCAGATGGCTCATCGAATGGCGCGGGCCCAGGAAGTGGCCAGCCGATGGGGATGGCGCGAGCGCCCGCCTTCTCGCGCCACCTATCCAGCACCCCCAAAAAGCTTTCCCACCGCCGTCGTGATAGCCATGGCCAGCGCTCCCCATAAAGTGATCCGCGCGGCCCCGATGCGGACGTTTGCACCTCCGATGCGGGCGGCCATGCCACCAAGCACGGCGAGAAAGAACAGCGCCGTAATGAAGATCCACCCCAAGAGGCCGGCGGCCGGAGCCAGCGCCACAACGAGAATCGGCAATGCGGCGCCGGCAGCGAAGCTGACTGCAGAAGCCGATGCCGCCTGCAGGGGGCGTGCCTTGAGTGTCTCGGTGATGCCTAACTCATCGCGACTATGCGCATCCAGCGCGTCGTGCGCCATCAGCTGATCAGCGACCTGACGCGCCAGCTGAGGGTCGAGTCCACGCCCGACATAGATGGCGGCCAGCTCCCTGTGCTCGCCCTCCTTGTCATTCGCCAGCTCCTCCACCTCGCGCGCCCGATCGGCTTTTTCGCTGTCCGCCTGTGAGTGGACCGATACGTATTCGCCTGCCGCCATCGACATGGCGCCGGCCACCAGTCCCGCCGTACCGGCGACCAAGATGGCGGACGGCGAGGCGTGAGCTGCCGCGACACCCATGACGAGACTGGCCGTGGACACGATGCCGTCGTTGGCGCCAAGTACGGCGGCCCGCAGCCAGCCCATGTGCTCGATAACGTGACGCTCTCGGTGGCGATAAGACATGGGTCGACTCCTGAGCCTTGGTAAATCAGATCACGCGCCGTGGGCCAGCGTCTTTGCGATCGAGGTTGGCGCCACTTTGCCAGCGTTCGAGATGGGCGCAGACAGCCTGCCGTGCCTCGACGAGAAGCGATCGATATCGCCTAATCCAGCGGCTCAACCGCCTTGGCGGCATGCGGCCGGCGGGGGCTGTCGACCGGCAGGCTGATGTTGAAGTCACGAATAGCGATGCCCGCACTGAAGCCTTGCCCCTTGCCGGACAACCTCAATGACACCCCTCCTTTGGTCAATGCTTGAACGGTGCCCGCTGCGGATACGCCGATGTCGCCCTCGATCGCAGCGTAGCTGCCCGGGATGTCTTCGATCCTGGCGACGTGCCCGAAAGCCCCTCTGCCATCGGTGATGTCCCATCTGCCGGCCGTGATGCCTGGTCCGCGGGCGCTGACAATCACCAGCATCGCCGAGCCATTCGTGCACGTCACCATGCCTGCGCCGGTAGCAGCGGCCTGCTGTGGCGACCATTGCCTGACAGTGAAACTGAGACGGCATTCCAGGCGATGGTCTGTCGCCGAAAGTGGCGTCGAAGCCGTGGCGAATACGGCAGCAGCGAGCAAAGGGAGCGTCCTCTTGTTCATGATGGCTTCCTCGGCCAAGACAGACTTAAGGGTGCCGCGCGGCGGATTCGAGAGATTGACGGCGATCAATTTGACGCGCACACCCCCGTCTCAGTCTATCGATGAATCTGGCGCGGAAACTTGGGTGCTGCAGCGACGCGATCGCCCACTGTGACGCCCCTGCGCGACAGCCGTCATTGATGACGCATTCTTGCGGAGGTAAGCAAGATTGAATTGATCCGCATCAACAGGGATTGCAGCGGATGGCGGCACCATGCACTCCATTGAATGCGCTGCCGCGCACCACCACGCCAAGGAGAATGCCGATGAAAGTCGCCGATGCAATGACCTGCGAGGTGCGTACCGTACTTGCCACCGACAGCGTATCGCTGGCCATGCAGATCATGCGTGGCGTGAGAGTCAGCGGACTCCCTGTCCTCGACAGCGATGGGCATCTCGTCGGCATGGTGACCGCGGGTGATCTGCTGCGCCGGGCCGAGATCGGAACCGAGCGCCACCACCCACGCTGGCTGGCGAAGGTGCTCGGACCTGGCCGTATGGCGCGAGAGTACGTGGAAAGCCACAGCCGGCACGTTGGCGATCTCATGACCATGCCGGTACTGACGATCGATGAAGAAGCTCCGTTGACAGACGCCGTGGAGCTTCTTGAGAAACACCACATAAAGAGGCTGCCGGTCACACACAACGGCCGACTGATCGGGATCATCAGTCGCACCGATCTGATGCGGGTGCTGCTGGGCCGCCTTCTGGCGGTCGGCGATCCTGCCGCTCGAACGTGGTCGGATGCGGAAATCCAGCAGCATATCGCCGACGAAATTCATCAACAGCCATGGCTCGCGTGCGCAGCGGTGCAGTTCTCGGTGAGTCACGGCTCGGTCGATGTTCACGGGGTCGTGGCGCACGACGCCATGCGCCATGCCTTGCGCGTGCTGCTGGAGAACGTGCCAGGGGTTTCCTGCGTCACGGACAGGCTGGTGGTGCAACGAGGGCGCGCAAGGAGACAGGGCGCGGCACACCGCTTAGCACAACCATAGGAGCAATGCCATGACCGCGATGCTGATCAGGCAGGTCCTGATCTGGAGTACATGCCTGAATTATGCCGTGCTGCTTGCATGGGCCGGCGTTTTTATGTTTGCCCGCGGCTCGATGTACCGGATGCACCGCCGCTGGTTCCGACTTTCGGATGAGGCGTTCGATGCCATTCACTATGGCGGACTAGCGATCTACAAGCTCGGAATACTGCTGTTCAATCTGGTCCCGCTGATCGCCCTGTTGCTGGCCGAGGGCTGAGGAGTCGCTGGGCAGACTGACCTGCATCAATAATCGCGACGCTTTGCTGCGCCACGCTGAATCATCCGACACGCAGAGGGCAGGCCATGCGCACCGACCGACGACTGCAACAAGATGTCATCGACGAACTCCACTGGGAGCCGTCCGTACAAGCGGATCATATTGGCGTCGAAGTCAAGGACGGCATCGTTACCCTGGCTGGCCGGGTCGGCGGCTACATGGAGAAATTCGCAGCCGAGCGCGCTGCCCAGCGCGTGGCCGGCGTGCGCGGCATTGCGGTGGAGCTGCAGGTCATATTGGCCGGAGAGAGTCGGCGTACGGACGCGGATATCGCCGACGCAGCCAATCGCGCCATTGAATGGAATGCTTCCGTACCAAGGGATCAAGTGAAGGTGCTGGTCGAGGATGGTCGCGTCACGCTCAGCGGCGACGTGCCCTGGGGTTATGCGAGGGAAGCTGCTTGCGCATGCGTGCGCGGGCTGCATGGCGTCAAGGAAGTGGTAAATCTGATCCTGATCAAGCCGCCGGTCTCGACCCATGGCATCAAGGGGAAGATCGAAGCGGCGCTGCAACGACAAGCGCATCTTCACACCAGGGGCATCAATGTCAGCGTCGATCGCGGCACGGTCATCCTGGAGGGCGAGGTCGATTCGCTGAGCGAGCGCGATGCGGTGGAACAAGCCGTATGGAACGCCCCGGGCGTACAGGACGTCATCGATCATCTGCGGATTCATTGAGACTCGCGGCTTCGTCGCGGAGGAATGCCGCCATGCTCGCCAGAGACATTGCCACCCACCGGGTGATCCAGGCCGAAGCCACGCAGAGTCTGCGCGAAGCAGCCCACCTCATGTACCGCCATCAGGTCAGCTGCCTGGTCGTGGTCGGCAGCCGAGGCCGGGACAAGGTGCCGGTCGGGATGGTTTCGATACGGGATGTGGCTACCTCTGTCCTGTTGAAAGGCGAAGATCCGGACACCACGGCGATTGCGAGCATCATGTCGCGACCGCCGGTGGTGGCTCGCGAGGATTGCACGCTGGCCGAGCTGATCGCCATCCTTCGCGGCAGCGGCTTGCGCCGGCTACCCGTGGTCGATGCATCCGGAGCGCTGGCCGGCATCGTCAGCGCGGATGACGTGATCGCGGCGATGGCCGAGCTGATGGAGGATCTGGCTCACGCCCTGATCGTCGACCCTCAGCTTGATCACGCCTCTCGCTAGCCGTCCGCATCATGTCAGCCCCGATCCCGCCCGCCGTCTGTCCGCCTCCCGATGCGGCCGGTCCGGAGATTCCCCGGCCGGTATTGCCATGTGCGCAGCTGCGCCGGGTCGGCATCGATACCGGCGACGAGCATGTGATCTACCTGCACGAGGATTCTCCGATCTGCCGTGCCGAAGGCTTCAGCGCACATAGCCGCGTGCAAGTGAGTATCGGCGAGCGGCAGCTGCTCGCCCGGCTGAACATGGTGCGCGGCAACTGGCTGGCCGCGGAGGAGGTGGGCTTGTCCGAACCCGCCTGGTCCGCGCTGGCACCTCGGCTTGGCGAGACGGCGATTTTCGCGCATCCCAGCAGTGTGGAGTCGCTGTCTCGGGTGCGCGCCAAGATCCATGGACAGCCTCTGAAACGTGAGGATTTCCAGGCCATCATGCAAGATGTCGCCCAGCGGCGTTATTCCGCCCTGGAATTGGCGGCGTTTATCACCGCCTGTGCCGACGGCCACCTCACGGCACGAGAAATCAGTAGCCTAACTGGCGCCATGGTCGCTACCGGTGCGCGCCTTGACTGGCACCGGGCGGTGGTCGTCGATAAGCACTGCATCGGAGGACTTCCCGGCAATCGCACGACGCCCATCGTGGTCGCGATCGCCACATCCCTGGGCCTGGTCATGCCCAAGACATCTTCGCGCGCGATTACCTCACCAGCAGGCACTGCCGATACGATGGAAATGCTCGCGCCGGTGGACCTCACGCTGCGACGCATGCGTGAGACCGTCGAGCGCACCGGCGGCTGTCTGATCTGGGGTGGCTCGATCGGGCTGAGCCCGGCTGATGATGTGATGATCCGGATCGAGCGCGCCCTGGACATCGACAGCGAAGGCCAGCTGGTAGCCTCCGTACTCTCCAAGAAGATCGCGGCCGGCTCCTCCCATGTCCTGATCGATCTGCCCGTCGGGCCTACCGCGAAGATGCGCGACATGATCGAAGCGCGTTCCTTGGCCGCCTGCCTGCAACACGTCGCCCAGGATTTTGGCATGCATCTGCGCTGCGTGTTCACCGATGGCAGTCAGCCGATCGGTCGCGGCGTCGGTCCTGCGCTGGAGGCGCTCGACGTACTCGCGGTACTTCGGGGGGCGTCCGACGCTCCGGCCGACTTGCGCGAGCGCGCCATCGCGCTGGCCGCGGCGCTGCTGGAGCTGGCCGGTGCGGCGGCCGGAGAGGTACTGGCCTTACGGATGGCAACAGAAGCGCTCGACACCGGCGCCGCCTGGCAGCAGTTCCAGGCCATCTGCGAAGCGCAGGGCGGCATGCGTATTCCTGGGCGGGCCGCGCAGCAATATCCCGTTCGCTCCACACTCGGTGGCCGGGTACATGCCATCGACAACCGGCAACTGTCCCGCGCGGCCAAGCTGGCCGGTGCGCCGATGTCGCCATTGGCCGGATTGGAATTGCACGTGCGGGTCGGCGACCGGATAGAAACCGGCCAGCCGATGTTCACGGTGCATGCGCAGACAAGCGGCGAGCTGGCTTACGCGATGGAGTATGTGCGTCGCCATCCCTGCATCGTGACGCTGGCAGAAGCTCCGTGAGGCATGCCGTCTATGCCATGCCGGGCAATCAGGACCTGGCCGATGCGCTGGCCCGTCGGCGGCGCATGGCTCGCCTCGCCCTGGATCTGCACCGCTTTCCCGATGGCGAGAGCCTGGTTCGGGTGGAAGAGCCACCAGCCGGTGCTGAGGCCATCATCGTATGCACACTGAATCGGCCGGACGAGAAAACACTGCCGTTGCTGATGGCCGCCGATACCTTGCGCGAACTGGGCGCGAACAGAGTCGGGCTGGTCGCGCCCTATCTGGCGTACCTCCGGCAGGACATGCGTTTTCGGCCCGGCGAGGCGGTGTCCTCGGGCATCTTCGGGCGCCTGCTGGCGGAACATTTCGACTGGCAGGTCACGGTCGATCCGCACCTGCATCGCCTACGCAGCCTGGCCGATGCCGGCATGCCGCAGGGGAGGGCGATCTCGGCGGCACCGGCCCTTGCCGGGTGGTTGCGCGAACGGGTGGAGCTGCCGCTGCTGATCGGTCCGGACGAAGAAAGCGCGCCGTGGGTGGAAAGCGTCGCGGCCTTGATGGCGGCGCCGGCCGTCGTCGCCACCAAGCGCCGCTTCGGCGACCGCGAGGTGCAAGTGCAGTTGCCGGATCTGTCCAACTGGCCCGGCCACAGCCCGGTCTTGCTGGATGACATCATTTCCAGCGGCCATACCCTGCTCACATCCATCGAGGGCCTGCGCACCCAGGGCATGCCTGCGCCCTGGTGCGTGGCCGTCCACGGCCTGTTTGCCGATGACGCGCTGGAGCGCCTGCGCACGGCAGGAGTGGCCGGCGTGGTCACCACCAACAGCGTGCCAGGCGAAACGGCCAAGATCGACTTGTCGGAACTGTTGGCGGCGGCGCTGCCGGAACGTTGAAGGACATGCCTGATCTGAAGCGGACGGTTTGGATGCTGATCAGGCGCTGCCGGCGTGCATGGTGACAATCTTGATCGTCTCATCCGTCGCAGGATCGGCCCACGCGTAGCGAATGGGTTGGTCGATCCAGCCCTGCATGGCGTTGCGCAAGGCGTATTGCGCCGAGCGCGACATGCCAGCCAGTTCGTTGCCGAGACGGCGCACGGCATGCCTGGCATGAAGGCGTCCGGCGATGGTAAGCGCATAGCCGGGCGAGCAGATCGTGCGAACCGTATCGCCATCGAGAATGGTCTGGGTGTCACCGTGCGCGAGCAGGGGATCCACGGCATCGGCGACGTTGTTGGCGAGCAGGGCAAGCCGCCGCTGCGGCTCGATGGCGGTGAGGCAGGCATGGCGCAGCCCTGCGCTTCCCGCTTGAGCGGGAAGCGCGGCGGACAGTTGATCCAGTCGACGACGCTGCTGTGGCGCTCCCGCCAGCGCGAGCGCTGCGCCACGCTCGTGCGCCAGGCGAAGACTTTCGCGCAGGCAGCCGCACGCCAGGCTGCTGGCGATGTCCTGCGCTGTTCGGCGCCCTTGCTCGCTGTCGTAGGCATGGCCCAATTGCAGCAGGGCATCAGCCAGGCCAATCACCCCCACGCGCAGATGGATGCCGGGCTGCCCCTGGCCGGCCAACAGGGCGGCATTGTCCAGGGCGCGCACCGCCAGCTCGGCCGTCACCTCGAACGCTTCGTACCTGAAACTGGCGTCCGCGGTGAACGGTGATCTGACAAAGGTCGCGGGATTGAGCGCGGCAGCGAGGCCGTCATGCGGCCAACCCAGGCGCGACGTGCCCGCATCCGCGAGGATGCGCTCGTCCAGCAGCAGGCGCCAATCGGCACAGGCGTCGAACAGCTGTCGCTCCCAGGCGGAACGGGTTGCCAGCGGCTCGACTGACGAGAGCGAACGAGCGAGGCGAAACCAGGTGTCGCCGATCGACAGGTCGCGGATGAGCCCCTGGTCGCGCCAGCGGAACCAGGCGTCCCAGGCTTCGACGGCGACCATATCGAGAAAAGGAGAGCGTTGCATATCCGGTGGCCAGCTGAGTCGTGGCCAGCATGCACGGCCGTACCGGCGCCGCCTTGAGGCAGGTCAAGCGCAACGCGCCTCGTTACTGGTGTTACACACGGTTACAAATCGTTGCCGTGCCGCCATCGCTTCGTGACGGTACGGCGCTAGCTTAGATGGCGCGGAAGGGACCGCGCACTCGATGGGGAATGCCATGAACATGCAAGCTAAAGCCACCGACACGGGCACGGCGCATGCCGCGGCGTTCGCCGACCTGGACTTCGATCTGCTGCGCCGATACGTGCAGGTGATCCGCCACAAGCTGACCGCCGACCAGTATCTCTACCACGCCGGCCAGCCGTTCCAGGCACTGTATTTCGTACACTCGGGCTGCCTGAAGACGGTGGAGCTGGCCGACGATGGCCGCGATCAGGTCACCGGCTTTCGCATGCGCGGCGACCTGCTGGGCATCGAGTCGATCGGCCTGAGGCAGCATGCCTGCAGTGCGATGGCGCTGGAGCAGGGCGAAGTGTGGGAGTTGCCGTATCCGGCGATGCTCGCCGCCTGCCGCGAAATGCCCGAGCTGCAGGCGAAGCTGACGGCCGCGCTGGCCGAGCAGATTCGCCAGGACCACGCCTGGATGCTCAATGTCGGCACGCTCAACGCCGAGCAGCGCGTAGCCAGCTTCCTGGTCGATGTGGCCGCACGTTATGCCCGCCTGGGCTACAGCGCGCGCCACTTCATCCTGCGCATGCGCCGCACCGACATGGCCAACTTCCTCGCGCTGAAGCACGAAACGGTGAGCCGTGCGATGACTCGCCTGGACGATCTGCGACTGATCGCGGTGGAGCGCCGCGAGGTGCGGGTACTCGATGACGCGGGACTTCGGCGGATGGCGGCCGGTTGCGCCGACTGACAGATGGCGCTTACCCCTCTTTGCGCGTCGCCAAGGCATGACGCAGAGAGGCCGACAGATGTTCGATGCGATAAGGCTTGCGCAGCAGCTCCACGTCCTGCGTTGAGAGATCCTCCGCGTCCAGCGAGCCGCGCTCATAACCGGACGTCAGCAGCACCGGCAAGCCGGGGCACAGGTCGCGCGCGGCCTTGGCCAGCTCCGCGCCGCTCATGCCGTTGCCCAGCACGACATCGGAGAACAGCAGATCGATGTCCGGATGGTTTTCGAGCTGGGCGAGCGCCGCTGCTGCGCTGTCGGCCTCGCGGGTGGCGTAGCCAAGCGAGCGCAGGAAGGCGAGGGCAATGGCGCGCACTTCCGGTTCGTCCTCGACGACCAGGATGGTTTCCTGCCCATGGCGCGCCGGTGCTTCGACCGCGGCAAGTTCATACGCGGTCACGTTCTCCAGGACCGGAAAGTAAAGACTGATGCGCGTGCCATAACCAAGCTGGCTATCGAGACCAAGATAGCCTCCCGATTGCTTGACGAAGCCATACACCATGCTCAGACCAAGGCCGCTACCCTTGCCGACCTCCTTGGTGGTGAAGAAGGGCTCCAAGGCACGGGCCTGGACCTCGGGCGTCATGCCCATGCCGGTGTCCGCGATGCGAAAGACCACATAGGTGCCGGCCGGCATCTTCGGTGACGCATGGGCGCTTTCGATGTGCTCCACGCTCACCGACAGCGTCAGCTGGCCGCCACGCGGCATCGCGTCACGTGCATTGACAGCGAGATTGACCAGGGCGGCATCGAATTCGGCCGGATCCACATGGATCGGCGGCACGTTGCGCGGGCACTCTGTCGTCACGCGAATGCGTTCGCCGAGCGTGCGCGCGAGCATTTCACGCAGATCATTCAGCGCCTGCGCGGGCCTTACCGCACGAGGCATGAGGCGACGCCGGCTGGCGAAGGACAGCAGCTTGCCGGTCAGCGCGGCACAGCGTTCGGCGGCACGCGTCGCGCTATCGACGATCTCGCCTTCCGGCGAGTCCTGCGGCAGCGACATCCCGAGGAGCTGCAGATTGCCGGAGATCACTGTCAGCATGTTGTTGAAGTCATGCGCGATGCCACCGGTGAGCTGGCCGATGGCATCCAGGCGCTGCGCATGCGACAGCTGTTCTTCGCTGCGGCTGCGTTGCACGGCCGCCGCCAGCATGTTGGCCACCGACTGCAGGAAATGCAGCAGATCGTGGCCAAAGCTGTCCGCTTCGCGCGCGGGCACCACCAGCAGCCCCATGGGTCCATATCGGTCCGGCAAAGAGACGATGGCGGCATCACGAAAATCGCTACCCTTGAGCAGGGTGGCCGTGCCCTCGACGGAACGCGAAAGCACCACGGGACCCTCTTCGGCACGCGGTGCCTCGCTCATCCATGGGCCACGTGACAGCCGCCGGGCCAGGCTGCGCAGCAGCTGATCGGGCAGACCGACGGCGGCGCGGACGTGCAGGTCAGAACCATGCGCATCGCGAAACAGGATCAGTGCCGCCTCGGTATGCAGCGCCGAAGCGACCAGCACCGCGATGCTGTCCACCGCCACGTCCAGGTTCGGCGACTCAAGCAATAGCCGGCTGGCCTGAGCCAGCAAGGCGTCATAGCGGGCGCGCGTCAGCGCCTGCCGTGCGCGCTGCGTCTCGGAGATGTCGCGAATGGAGGCCGCGAACAAGATCCGCTCGCCGTCCTGGATCGGGCTCAGGCCGATCTCCACCGGGAAGGATTGGCCATTGCGGCGCACGCCGGTCAATTCATAACCGGCGCCCATCGGCCGCACGCGTGGCGTGGACATGTAGCGGGCGCGGTGCTGCGTATGCATCTGGCGCACCTGCTCCGGCAGCAGGGCCTCGACCGGCAGCCCCTGCAGCTCGCCTTCGCCGTAGCCGAACAGGCGATCGGCCTGCGGGTTGGCCAGCACAATCACGCCATCGTAGCCGACTACGATCATCGCATCCGGTGCCGTGTCGAATAGCGCCTTGAACAAGGTCATGAGCGGCGCACCTGGCCGGTGAACATGTAGCCGGCTCCGCGCACGGCCTTGAACAGCGGCGGCCGATCGGTGGCGGCATCGATCTTGCGGCGCAAGCGGCTCAGCTGCACATCGATCGCGCGATCGAACGGACCGATATCGCGGCCGTGAATGCGGCTCATGATGTCGTTGCGAGACAGCACCCTATTGGGATGCTCCAGAAACAGGCACAGCAGCTCGTACTCGCCGGTGGTCAGCGCAATATCCCTGCCGTCGGCGCCGTACAGAGCCCGGGCAGCCGGATCGAGCCGGTAGCTCGCGAACTCCAGCACGCCTGAAGCAGGGGGCGGTGGCGGTTCATTCGCTTTTTTAGCCGCCGAACGGCGCAGCACGCTGCGCACGCGCGCCAACAGTTCGCGCAGATCGAACGGCTTGGTGATGTAGTCGTCGGCACCCAGTTCCAGGCCCACTACACGATCGATTGACTCGCCGCGGCCTGAGACGATGATCACCGGCCCGCGCCAGTGCTCATGCAGATAACGGGTCAGAGCGAAGCCGTCTTCGCCGGGCAGGCCAAGATCCAGCAGGATCAGATCGACCGGCCCCTCGGCCAAGGCTTGGCGAAGCATGCTGCCGTTGGCGGCGACCCCGACCCGAAAACCCTGGCCGGACAGATAGCGGCTGACCAGGACCGCAATCTCGCTGTCATCCTCGACGATGAGCAGGCGGGCGGACGGCGATTCCGTGGATGAATCCTTACCAGGATGCATGAAAGCCTCGGGAAGGAGGGTGGCCCATGGATGGATGGGCGCGAGATGGGCGAGAGATTACATCTGCGGCGGCTTGATCCGCATCAATATGCCTGATCCGCCGTTACGCCTAGATCGCCGTCATGCCAATCGATACCGCCACCCCCATGGATGCGGGCACGCCGATCCCACCCGCCAAGCAGAACTGGCTGCACCGCCTCGGCGCCGGCCTGATTGCCGGTGCCGCCGACGATGACCCCAGCGGCATCGCCACCTATTCGCAGGCGGGTGCGCAGTTCGGCTACGCCACATTGTGGACCGCCTGGCTCACGCTGCCGCTGATGATCGGCATCCAGACGGTAAGCGCGCATGTGGGGCGGGTCACCGGCCACGGCCTGGCGGCGAACATGCGCCGACATTTCCCGCGGCCAGCCCTGGTAGCGCTGGTAGCCCTGCTGCTCGCCGCCAACATCATCAACCTGGCCGCCGATATCGGCGCGATGGGCGCTGCCCTGCGACTGCTGATCGGCGGCCCGCAGGTGCTGTACGCCCTGGCTTTCGCCATGCTATCGCTGCTGCTGGAAGTGGTGATTCCATTCCCGCGCTATGCGCCGCTGTTGAAGTTCATGACCCTGAGCCTGTTCGCCTATGTGGCGACGGCTTGCGTGATCGAGGTGCCGTGGGGTGAGGTGCGGCGCAACTTCGTGCCGCGCGGACTGCCATGGCATGACTATCTGGTGACGGTGGTGGCGGTGTTCGGCACCACCATCAGTCCCTACCTGTTCTTCTGGCAGGCTTCGGAAGAAGCGGAAGAAGAAGAGACTGACACAGCCCAGTCACCACTCACGGCAGCGCCGGAGCAGGCGCGTGAGGCCTTCGCGCGCATCCGCTTCGATACCGATGTAGGAATGATCTACTCCAATGTGGTGGCATTCTTCATCATGCTCACCGCCGGCGCGGTGCTGCACGCACATGGCGTGACACAGATCAGCACCGCGGCCGATGCGGCCAGTGCCCTGCAGCCGTTGGCCGGCCCCTTTGCGGCAAGCCTGTTCGCCATCGGTATCGTCGGCACCGGCCTGCTGGCGGTGCCGGTGCTGGCCGGTTCGGCGGCGTACGCCGTAGCCGAGGCCTTCGATGTGAAGGCCGGCCTGGGCAACAAGCCCGGCGATGCGCGGGTGTTCTATCTGATCATTGCCGGCTCGACCGTGCTCGGAGCGGTGCTCAGCGTGTCACGCTTCGACCCGATCCGCATGCTGTTCTGGGCGGCGGTCATCAATGGGGTGATCGCGGTGCCGTTGATGGTCGGCATCATGCTGATCGCCACGCGTGAGGCGGCCATGGGAGCATTCCGCATTACCGGATCGCTGCGCTGGCTGGGTTGGCTCGCCACCTTGGCGATGGCAGCTGTCGTGGCGGCGATGCTGCTCTAAGACTTCACCCGGCCAGCACAGCCACGCCGAACGCGAGCGCCATTGCCAGCGTGCCCGGCGCCACGCGCCAGGCGTAGGCCGGCGTACCTTTGAGGAACGCCATCGCGCATTTCAACGTAGAGTTGGCCGCCAGCGCGGCCAGGATACCGAGCTCCGCATCCTGGCGCTCGATGCGCCCCACGGCATCGAGCTGCGCCGCCGACGCCGCGGCGGCATGCACGTCGATCAGGCCAGAAAGCGCCATCACGCCGGCCGTACTGCCCGGCCCCAGCCACTCGCGCGTCATCGCGGCCACTGCCATCACGCCGGCGAGCAGGGCGACGAAGCGGATCGCCGCCAGCGGCTCGAACGGGCGCGAGCCGGCCAGCGCCCGTACCTGCTCGCGGTCGGCCAGTAGATGGCGACTCGATACGAAGGCAGCAAGCACGGCCACCGCACCGGCGACAGCCAGCGGCATGGTCAGCAAGCGCAACAGCGGCGGCGAGATCGTTCCCAGCACCACCGCCATTTGCGCCATGGTGCCGACGTTCGACATCAGCCCCGCACTGGCGGCTGCCGGCGCCAGTGGCGGCGACGAGCGCGCACGCTCGCCCATGCCGGCGATGGTGGCGGTGCTGGAGACGAAGCCGCCGGCCAGGCCGGCCAGCCCCAGCCCCAGGCGCGAACCGAACACGCGCAGCGCGATATAGCCCAGCGAGGCGATCGCCATGATGGACACCGCCAGCTGCCACAGCTTGCGCAGGTTGAGCACCTGCCAGGGATCGATCGCGCGGTCGGGCAGCAGCGGCAGCACCACGAACACCGCCGTGGCCAGAATCAATAGATCATGCAGCTCGCGCTCGGAAAGCCAGTGCCTGGCCAGAGCATGCAGCCTGGCTTTACCCGCCAGGGTCACCGCCACGACCACCCCCAGCACGCCGGCTAGCGCGCACTCATGCAGCGCGAGCATGCCAAGCAGGAAGGTGGCCAGCATGGCGACCTCGGCGGAGGGTCCGGCGCCTTCGGTGCGGCGCTGCCAGCGACTCATGGCCAGCAGCGCGGCCACCCCCAGTCCCGCGGCCAGAATGGCTGGCGTGCCCAACCGATAGGCCACGGCACCGACCAGGGCCAGCACCAGGAAGGTGCGCAACCCCGGCTCGCCTTTCGCGCTATCGGCCCGCCCCTTGGCGCGCTCGCGCTGCAGTCCGATCAGCAGCCCGATGCCCAGCGCCATGGCCAGGCCGACAAGGTCGGAGGAAGCCACGGCCAGTCACCGGCAGACCAGGACCGATACGTCGCAGTTGAGAATGACCTTGCGCGTGGCGTCCCCCTGCAGCAGCTCGCCGAGTCCGCCGCCAGCGTGCGCTCCCATCACGATGAGATCGCAGCGATGCTTGCCGGCCGCGCCGGCGATGGCGGCATAAGGCCGGTTGTCGAATACGTGCTCGGTCTCGCACGCAACGCCAGCCGAAGCAGCTGCCGCCCGTACCTTGGCCAGGTGCTCGTCGGCGCGCAGCAGCGCGCGCAGGGCAGGGATCTCGCCCTGGATTACGTCGGCCACCAGGCTTACCGCCGGCTCGGGCTCCAGTACGCGCAGCACGTGCAGGCGCGCGTCCAGCCGCGCTGCCAGTTCGATGCCGGTATCTTCCGCGCGGCGCGCGGCCGGCGAGCCATCGGTGGCGAGCAGGATGTGTTTGTACATGAGGGTTGCTCCCGCAGGCGGTGGCCCGCGCATGAATCCAGCTTGCTGCGCCCGCGCCGGATGCTTGTTGATGCCGGTCAAGCGAATGGTTGGGAGAGCGCTGGCTTGACCTTCATCAATCGGTCGTCTCGTGGTCCGTCGCACGATGCCATCCATCGAATGCTTCATCGCGATGGGAGGTGTCGTCCATGCGTGACATTACGGTCAATGTCGATCTCGCCACCGAGGCCGAGCCGGCAGTGGCCTGCGCGCTTGCGCTGGCCAGGCGGTACGGCGCCGTGCTGACGGGATTGCAGATCATGCCGCCGAACGTGCTGGGCTCGTTCGGCATGCCGGACGCGCTGTCGCTGAGCGACCAGGAGGCCGCCGAGCGGCGGGCATGGTGGCGGGAGGTGTGCAGCCGCCACGAGGTGGCAGGCGAGCTGGAACTGCCGCAGGGCACCTATGTGCCCACGCTGGCGCGGCGCTCACTGCTGTCCGACCTGCTGGTGAGTCCGTTGCTGGTGGAGTCGCCGCAGGCGCCGACGGTGGCGGGCGAATTGAGCCGCGCGCTATTCGCCGGCTCCGCGCCACTGCTGCTGATTCCGCACGGCTACACCGGCAGCTTCGACTTCCGCTCTGTCGCCATCGGCTGGAACGGCAGCCCCGAGGCCCTGCGGGCGATCCATGCCGCACTGCCTCTGCTGCGCGAAGCCGATGACGTCACTGTGTTCGACGGCGACCGCGATAGTCTGCCCGGCATGCCACCCGCGCTGCCGCCATTGCCGCTGCGCGAATGGTTCGGGCGCCAGGGAATCCGTTTCCACTGGATCGGCTTCGCCCCCGAGCAGGGCATCGGGCCGGCACTGCACGACGAGGCGCAGGCACGGCATGCCGAACTGCTGGTGATGGGCGCCTGGGGACGCACGCGGATGAGCGAACTGGTGCTGGGCGGCGCAACGCGCTGGCTGCTCGCCCATACGCGCATGCCATTGCTGCTCGCGCATTGAAAGCGCGCCGCAGTTGACCGAAGTCAAATCGCCATGAGCAAAGGCGGCATACACAGGACTCGACCACATCCGCCCCGTCTAGGGCCACGCCATCACCCGGCCAGGAGCTAGCCATGACCACCAGCACACCGCAGCCCGCCAAGGGTTCCTTCGAAGACTTTCCGCACCTGCTTACCGGCACCCACTGGATCGAGCATCTCCGCGACGGTAGTCCGGTACTGATCCGCCCGCTGCGCGCCGAGGACCGAGAGCGGGAAGAGGATTTCATCCGCCGCCTGTCGCCGACGGCGCGCCGCTACCGCTTCCTGGGCAACTTCCGCCAGGCCAGCCCGGCGCTAGTCGATCAGTTGATGCAGGTCGATTTTCCGCGCCAGGTCGCCTTCGTGGCGCTGCTGCACGAGAACGGCCAATTGCGCGAGATCGGCGTAAGCCGCTACGCCGCCACCAGCGAGCAGCAGCAGTGCGAATGTGCGGTGACCGTGGCCGATGAATGGCAGAACAAAGGTCTGGGCGTACTGCTGATGCGGCACCTGATCGATGTGGCACGCGGCAACGGGTTCAAGCACATGTTCTCGATCGATGAGGCCTCGAACCAGAACATGCACCACCTCGCCGATTTCCTGGGCTTCCGGCGCGAGCTGTCGCCGGACGACCCCGCCCGCGTCGTGCACACCCTGGACCTGTGAACGGAGCTGCCCATGAGCCTACGCCTGCACCGTTCCGGTGAACTACGCCACGCGGCCGGCATGCGCGGCGAGAGTCGCCATTTCCCCGCCGAGATCCTTGCCTTGGTGACTTCGTCTGGCCCATGGAGTCCCGCCGTCATGGCGGCATTCGCGCTGGCCAAGCCTTGGGACAGCCACGTCACCGGGTGCTTTATCGATCCCGCACTGCGCACCATGCGCGGGCTGGACGCCGAGCCCAGCGTGCTGTCGCTGCTGCTGGAGCTGCCACGAGACACGCAAGGCGAGGCCGAGGCCTTCGCGACGCTGGCGCGCCGCTGCGGCGTGGAAGGGGCGACCTGGATCTGCGCGCAGACCGGACTAGCGCGCTCGATGCACCAGTTGGGAGCCTGGCATGACCTGATCGTGCTGGAGCGCGATATCGGCAACGATGACGGCGGCTTCGAGCTGCTTGGCGAAGCCTTGCTCGGTTGCCGCAAGCCTTGCCTCGTGCTGCCGCCGCGCTGGGACAAGGAGCTGGTGTTCGAGCGCGTGCTGTTGGCCTGGAACGGCAGCCTAGAGGCCGTGCGCGCCATGCATGCCGCGCTGCCGTTTCTGGCAATGTCCCGCGAGGTAGTGCTGCTGGACGGCGCAGCCCGGGTGCTGGAGGACGAAGGTACGATCATGCCGTACTTCCATCCGCTGGAGCATCTGGCGCGCCACGGCATTACCGCCACGCGGCGGCGCATTCACGCCACCGCCCGCGAAGCCGGTGATGCAATGTTGCACGAGGCCAGGCACATGAATGCCGATCTGCTCGTGATGGGCGCTTATGGGCGGTCGCGGCTGCGCGAGCGCATCCTGGGTGGAGCGACACGACGGGTGCTGGGGCAGGCAGCGTTGCCGGTACTGATGCAGCACTGAGCCGCGGCCCGTCTCGCGCCACCCTCAATCCAGAACGATCTGCTCGTGCATGCCGGGGATCCGGCAGGCGATGCCGCGCTGCTGCAGCGCCTCGCCCATCGCGGCCATGCCGCGCTCGTATTCGCCATGCACCAGGAATACCTCGCGCCGCGGCGACTGGCCCAGCCAATCCAGCAGCGCGCCCTGGTCCGCGTGCGCCGAAAAGCCGTTGATCGTCCACACCTGCGCGCGCACCTGGATATCCTCGCCGAACAGGCGCACCGAGCTGGCGCCATCAACGATGCGCCGGGCCAGCGTGCCCTCGGCGGCATAGCCGACAAAGACGACACTGCAGCGTTCGCGCCACAGATTGTGCTTGAGGTGATGGCGGACGCGGCCGCCGGTGCACATGCCGGAGCCGGCGAGGATCACCGCGCCGCTTTCAATGCGGTTGATCGCCATCGACTGCTCGACATCGCGGGTGAAGCGCAGGCCGGGCATGGCAAAGGGGTCATCGTCGCGCAACTGCGCAAGGAAGGGTGGGTCGAAGCACTCCGGATGACGCCGAAAGATCTCAGTGGCCGAGATCGCCATCGGCGAGTCGAGAAATACCGGCATGCGCGCGGGCAGCTTGCCCTCGGCCGCACCCAGATGCAGGTAGTAGAGGATTTCCTGCGCACGCTCGAGCGCGAACGTCGGGATAATCACGTTGCCGCCACGCGCAAAGGTCTCGCGAATGGCGCGATACAGCTCGTCGACGGAGTCGGGCAGAGCACGGTGTGGGCGATTGCCATAAGTCGTTTCCATCACCACGTAGTCGGCCGGGGGCGCCGGCGTGGGGTCGCGCAGAATCGGTCGCTCGGGATTGCCCAGGTCGCCCGAGAACAGCATGGCACGGCTGCACCCCTGGTCTTCCAGCGTGAGCAGGATCGAGGCGGAGCCGAGAATATGGCCGGCATCAAGGAAGCGCGCCGTGATGCCGGGCACCACCGGAATGGTCTGCCCGTAGACTACCGGCGTGTCGAAATAATCCAGGGAGTGCAGCGCGTCGTCGAGGGTGAACAGCGGCTCCCTGGCGTGCTCGCCACGGCGGCGGCCACTGCGTTCGGCGCGGGCGGCGTCCTCTTCCTGCAGGCCGGCGGCATCGAGCAACACGATGCGCGCCAGGTCGCGGGTGGCTGCCGTGGACAGGATCCTGCCGCGGAAACCCTGCCGCACCAGGCGCGGAATGCGCCCGCAATGATCCAAGTGCGCGTGGGTGAGCAGCAGGACGTCGATGTCCGCCGGCTCGAAGCCGAACGGCTGATAATTCAGGTCGCGGTGCTCGTTGCCGCCCTGGAACATCCCGCAGTCGATCAGGATACGCCGCTCGCCGCAGCTCACCAGGTGGCACGAGCCAGTCACCTGCCTGGCGGCGCCGTGAGCGCTGTAGATCATGCTTGCGTTCATGCCTCTGCTATCTCCTTCCATGTCGCCGGACCCCGCCATCGACAGGCGAGCTGCGCCTCAACGGCAGACCAGCACCGGCACCGGACTGGTCTGCAGCACTCGCTGCGTTTCGCTGCCCAGCAGCAGCTTGGTGATGCCGCTCCAGCCATGCGAGGCCATCACGATCAGATCGCATTGGTGGCGCTGTGCTTCATGCACGATCCAGTCGCTTGGCACGTCGCTCACCACGTGTCCGCCGTCGGAGGCCACGCCAGCCTTCGCCGCCAGGTCGCGCACGTCGGCGACGTAATGCTCGGCGCGCTCAACGGCGCCTTCCATATAAGTGGCCTCGGTCGCCGCCAGCATCTCCGCCACATAAGTGAAGGTATGGAAGGGTGGGATGACGTGCAGGGCATATACACGGGCCCCGCACGATCGGGCCAGCTCGATGCCGAGCTGCACGCCGCGCAGGGATATCTCGGAGCCGTCGGTCGGCAAAAGAATGTGCTTGAACATAAATGTTTCCTCCTGATCAGCGGCAGCTGTAGCCGCCGTCGATCACCAGCTCGCTGCCGGTGATGAACTTCGCTTCGTCGGAAGCCAGATAAACCACGCCCCAGGCGATATCGTCCGGTTCACCCAGGTGGCCGAGCGGATGCAGGGCCGCCACCGCCTGCCGGTTGGCGGCGGCGTCACCGCCCAGTGCGGCCAGATGGTGTTCGACCATGGGCGTCCAGATGAAACCCGGATGGATAGAGTTCACCCGGATGCGCTCGGCGGCGTAGAGCAGGGCGTCGGTCTTGGACATCAATCGCACGGCGCCCTTGGAGGCGTGGTACGGCGGAACATCGGGCGCGCCAACCAGGCCATAGATGGACGAGAGATTGATGATGCTGCCGCCGCCGGCCTGGCGCATCGGCGCGATCGCGTGCTTGGTGCCGAAGAACACGCCTTTGACGTTGATCGCCTGGACCCGGTCCCATTCGGCTTCGGTGAGCTCATGCGTGGGCTTGTTGGTGCCGGAGATGCCGGCATTGTTGACCAAGATGTCCAGGCGACCAAAGCGCTCCACGGTGTCTGCCACGGCACGGTGCACGTCGCCCTCCACCGAGACATCGGCGTGAAGGTAACAGGCGTCTGCGCCGAGTTCCTGGGCAAGTGCCTGTCCGGGTTCGTCGAGCACGTCGACGATCGCGACGCGCGCGCCCACTTCGACCATGCGCCGCGCGCAGGCGGCGCCAATGCCCAGGGCGCCGCCGGTGACCAAGGCAACCTTGCCATCGAGCCTGTTCATGAGTGTTCTCCTGGAGGTGCCATACGAGCATGCGTCGCAAGCCCGTACCGCCCATTGACCAGGATCAAGGCAACCGATCGCACTCTGAGTGCGGCATCACGGCAGCCATTGACCTGCATCAACGCATGCCGCGGACATCGCCGCGAAGCTTCGTCCAGGAGGCAAGCCGCCATGACCCGCATGACCCGCTGGAATCCGTTCCGAGGCATCAGCCATATCGACCCGACGGCCGACGCCGAGTACCGCGGCCCAGGGCCGCATCCGCGCTGGAACGAGCCTGCGATCGCGCCGGACGTGGACGCGCCGTCATCCAAGGCCGATGCCAGCCGCCTCGAAGAGAAGGGCGGCACTTCTTCGCATTCCCTGGCGAGCCCGACGGCAGCGCCGCCAGGCGCCGCGTCGACATCAGTGCCGAAGCAATAGCGGCAGCCCGGCATGCGCGAGCACGTAGCGCGTTACGCCGCCAAGTACCCATTCGCGGAAACGAGTGTGGCCATACGCCCCCATCACCAGCATGCCCGCGCCGGCCTCACCGGCGGCATGCAACAGTGCCGCACCCACCTCGTCTTCCGTGCCGCCCGGGATCAGCAGGGATTCCGAGCGTAGGCCATGGCGCAACAGATAACTCTCCAGATCAAAGGCCGGCTGCCATGCCGCCATGCCGGCGGGGGGCAACTGCTCTCCGCGCAGGATCACGATGCGCCGCGCCCGATGCAGCAGGGGCAGGGCGGCATGTGCCGCGCGCAGTGCTTCGCTCGATCCATTCCAGGCAATGGCCACCACATCGAGCGCGGGAACCTGGCTGGGCGCCTCGCCCGAAATCGCCAGGCAGGGCAGGCCGGCGCCAAGCACCACGTTACCCACCGAGGACAGCGAGCCCCACATGGCGTGCTCCGTGCGCTCGATCACCAGCAAGTCGTGCCAGTTCCCGGCCAGCGCCAGCGCCTCAGGCACATGGCCTTCGGCGACCTGCCAGGCCGCATGGTGCGCGCCGAATTTTTCCACGTGACTGAGGAAGGCCGGGCCGACCGCCGCGGCCTCCCGTTCCAGCGCGATGGTCGCCTGGATGATTTCGCCGAGCAGTTCAGGTGCTTCGAACGAGGGCGCTACCGAAAGCGGCGAGGCGCAGGCCCAGATGCCGGTGAGCCTGGCATCGCATACACCGGCCAGCCGCGCCGCATACTCGATGGCCGGCCCCCAGCACTTGAAACCTTCCGAGAAAACCAAGATGTCGCGCATGACGTGGCTCCAGTGGGTGTGGATCAGTTCAGTCCACGATGAAGCTAACGCGCAGGCAGGCGCGCCATTCGGTGATGTCGCCGCCCGGGGTGGTGCGCACCTTGATGTCGCTGACCCAGGCTCCTTGGATCTTGTCGATGGTGACGGCGACCTTGCGCAGGCCTGACTGCACCGCATCTTCCAGGCTATGGGGCGAGGCGGCGCTGATCTCGATGATCTTGGCGACTTCATTCATGACTTGTCCCTCGGGCGCGTGAGTGACTGCGGCTGCGATCGCATGCCACCCCAGGCAGTTCGCGGACAATGTAGGTAGGCGAGGGGCGCGGCTTGTTGATCTGTATCAATGGCGCTCCTGGTGGGCGCGCGGAACATATGGCACCACGGGCGGCTGGCCGATACCGGCGTTTCCGTGCCGATGCCCTATGACAGGAGAATTGCCATGAAAGTCCGCCACGCCATGTCTACAAACGTCATCACGGCAACGCCGGACACGCCCTTGATCGATGCCATGCGTAGTATGTTGCGCGAACACATCAGCGGCCTCCCGGTGGTGGATGCGCATGGTGCGCTTGTCGGCATCCTGACGGAAGCTGACTTGATGCATCGAGCCGAGATTGAGACTGAAGTGAGGCATGCACGTCCGGCGTGGCTAGATTTCATACTCGGCCCGGGTCGGCAGGCGCGCGCGTTCACTGCCTCGCATGCCCGCCATGTCGGCGAGGTGATGACGCGTGATGTGATCACGGTGGATGCAGGGGCGCCGCTGATAGACGCCATTAGCCTCATGGAAAAGCACGGAATCAAACGCCTTCCAGTCTTACGCGATCAGCTGCTTGCCGGCATCCTCAGTCGCGCCGACCTGCTGCGTGCTTTCGTTCGAGCACTTCCTGAAGCCGCACCGGACGATGTGTCCGATAAGGCCATCGCACACCGACTTGGCGTGGAATTTGATGCCAGGCCCTGGGCGCCCCGTGGCACAGTGCGTGCTGATGTCCACGATGGCGTGGTGACGCTCCGCGGCGTGATCGTGAGCGATGACGTCCGCTGCGCGCTGCTTGTGCTGGCGGAGAACATGGCAGGCGTGCGGCGTGTGCAAGATCAGATCACGACGATAGAGCCCATGACGGGAATGGTGGTGCACGAGCCATGGGCGCAGGCAGTTTGAGAGCACTGATCATGAAGCCTTGCCGTCCAGTGACGATTTCTTTGTTGGGCGCTATGGCAATAGCCATGGCCGGCTGCCAGGGCTACGTCAAGAGAACCGACTTTGAGGCCGTCGTCGATGAGCTGCAATCCAACAATGCCCTACAGCAGCAGGAGATCGACGAGCTTTGGCAGCAAATGCAAAGAAACCTTGCTGTCTATGCTGCCGATAACACCCGCCCAAAGGACGGCGACCGCGGTGATACGGTCCCTCTCGTCGCACTCGATGAGGCATCGCTCCGCGCCACCATCGAGCCATCTCACGGGAGAGGAGTGCGCCTCCATTTCGCGAATGCGAGCATCCCTGTCGAATGCCGGACTGCTGCCAAGAAGTTAGAGTCTGCGCAATTAGTTAATTATCGGCTTGTTGCAGAATGGCCCTATGGCGAACTCGGGATAGCAACCAGTCGCCAAGAATCTGGGGCCATCGAGACGATGCCGCTAATTGGCTTGGGCCATAGGTAGCCGATGGCTGTAAAGTGCTACGTCAATAAGGCATCGATTGCGATTTGCGATGCCTATTAGATCAAGTTATCGAGGCGCGGGACAAATGTCCGCTTTCGACTCGAAACGGACATTGCGAGTGGGCGAGGAAATGGGTTAGCTGGCTTGGAGTGACTTACGCCTCCATCAACTACAGTGTGATCGGCCCTGCGCTTGCCCACTTACTGCGTGAGCAGCCGGATCTGTCCGATCTCGCTTTCGTGCGCGACCACCTTTCCGGCTACATGATCGCCCTCGTCATGGCTTGGCTGAGCGGCGGCCTGTATGAAGAGCTGGCATTCCGAGGCTTCTTGCACGATACACTCATGCGTTATTTGCAGGTCACGCGCTTGCGGCCTCAGCTGGCATTCGCGCTGACCGTACTCGTACTCGCTGCCTATCACTGGCAATCCGGGCGGCTCGGCATAGCAAACGCTTTGGTGTTCGCTCTATTCGCAACCGTCATATGTTCCCGCTGGTCGGTGAATCTGTGGTACGTGGTTAGCTTTCATGCCTGTGTCAATATGTGCGCCTTCACCTTGATGCGCATCGGTTACCAATAATGACCAGGCGCTGGCTTTGGCATCACCGTGAGCTGCAATGGGTTTGCCCAGTGTCGTCTAGCGAGCTGCGAAGTCTTCCGATCGCTTGCCTATGGGGATAGCTATCCAATGTCTGGCGATCAATAGGGCTTTCCGCATGACTGGCCACAGCTCTGCCTACCAGGCAAGGTCTGGCTAACATGCGCCCTGAGCGTGAGCTGGCGGGGGAGGGGCATTGCCATGCTTGCTGGCGAAAATTTCTTCAGTTTCCCGGTCCGGTTAGCTCGTCAAGAACCGCCGTCCAGTAGTCCGTCTTTTGGACTAGCAGGTGTCGATATGCCATGCCCCAGCCTCGGCCAATTTCCACCAAGCCCGTTGTCGCCTGCATTTGCGCCGCCAACTTGTGCCACATTGTTTGAACTCGTTGCGGTGTTGGATGGTTCACGAGGGGCGCGGTGATGATCTGCTTGTCAGCGACCTGGATCGCCTCCAACTGCTATAGGTGCCACTCAAAATCTGCAAGGTTGCCCGATCGCAGCAAAAAATGACGGGGTAGACTTATTCCAGTCTATGACGGTGCCGGCCGATGCTGAAGGATCCAGGCTAAGCGCCAAACCCCAACTACGACCAATAGGTAGAGCGATGCTACTTCGACAGGGGGACGCCCGCAGCCATGCCGTAGACCGACGACTGGCCTGCAGTTTGGCAGCCATTGCTGGCGCACTGAATACCGCCGCGTTTCACGCCGTGGGTTTCTTCTCCGCGAACATGACGGGGAACGTCTCAGCACTCTCCGATCACGCGGCAGCGGCGGATTGGTTCGCCAGTGGGTTCTACCTCAGCATCGTGCTCGCCTTCGTTGTCGGAGCCGGCGTCTCAACGTTGCTGATCAACGCCGGTCGTCGACGGCAACTTCGGAGCATCTATGCCATCGGCATTATGGCCGAGGCATTGCTGATGACGGCACTCGCGTTGACGGAATTGTTCCTTAGCCCTCATCAGAAGGGGCCCGCGCTCATCCTGGGTCTCAGCTTCCTGATGGGCATTCAGAATGCGGTGGTCACGCGCATCTCTGACGCACGCGTTCGAACCACCCATGTGTCTGGTATGTCCACCGACATCGGAATTGAGTTGAGCATGTTGCTGGACATTGCACGCGGTCACGAGCCAACCGAAGAAGCCGCCTCCTATCGCATGAAGCTCCGCCTTCATACCCAAACCGTACTCTCTTTCCTCGCAGGTGGCGTCGTAGGCGTCCTGCTCTATCAGTCGATCGGTAACCAGTTGCTCTTCGCTGCCGCCGCCATTCTGTTCGCCATTGCGGGAAGCGCGATCATTAAGGCACACATGCCAGGACGGCAGACATCTGCAACTTAAGCGGATGAGATCGGAAAGCGGGGGGACGTCGGGGGTTCCGTTAGCAGACTTGCTCATGCCACACCCTCGCGCCCCGGCGCTTCAGGGGGGCGATTAGGGGTAGTTATCGAAGCTAGGGAGAGTGTCCGCTTTCGACCGGCTGAAGCTGTTGGGCATGACACCAATGTATGTGCCGCTTGTACGAACATTGGTGTCAAACGTGATGCTCGATGGCGGAATGGGCTTCTCACTGGTGCCGTGGAAGCCGGTGATCCACCAGCAGCTCGCCGCCACGGCGCGCGGAGGTGGGGTGTCTCGTGGGAGATTGGGCGGCAACTAGGGCCACAGCCGTGGATCTGTTTTCTGTTACTTCGGGCGCCTTGCGTATGCACTTAAGAACACAGAAACCGCCTCTTGTACCACTCGTTTGCGTTCGGCTGGGCTAGGTGCTCTTGCTTCGGCGCCAACGACACGCAGCCACAACAGAGGCTCATTGATCAAACCCAGGAATTGCTTGGCTACGCGCACAGCATCACTGAAGGTCAATATGCCCCGACGGGCGCATGTCTCAAGATAGGTCACCAAGGCCTTCATGGCGGGTTCTTTACCAGCAGCCATGAAGCGCGGGGCCAAGTCCGGGAAGATCGCCCCCTCTGCAATCACCATACGTAGTAGGGCAACGGCCTCCGGCGGCGCCCAGAAGTCGGCAACAGCTTGTCCGACGAGCGTCAATCCATGTTCGGGATTGGATAACGCAGCTGTATCCTGAGTAATTTCCAGCACCGGAAAGTCGCGCCAGACCTGCCGGACCGCCGCATCGAACAAGGCTTCTTTGCTCTTGAACTGGTTGTAGATCGTCCTGCGAGCAACTCCTGCATCGCGTGCTACCAGATCGATGCTAGTGCCGCCGTAGCCACGCGCGAGGAAAGACGCGACAGCGGCATCGAGGACCGCCTCCTGTGTGGGCGGGACACGTAGCACGGGAGCGGGGGCAGCGACCTTCTTCAAGCTCGACTCCTATTGACGGAAATTGCACTGCACAATACAGTGCAATTCATGTGCACTGCACTGTGCAGTCTATGGAGCATAACATGTCCCCAAATTTATCTCCTGAGCATCCATCGGCACCTTCGGTTGGCAGCCGCTTTGATCGAGGATGTGCCACCTTCGAGCAAGTGTTCGGCCTGCCAGCCAAGACGTTTCTGGATGCGTTGGCTGATGTATCGCCGGATTTCGCGCGCCACGTCATGGAATGGGAGTTCGCAGATGTCTACAGCAGGCCGGCATTGAGCCTGCGTGAGCGCGAATTGGCAGTCCTTGCGGCCTGCGCAGCACTTGGAGCTACCGGCCAAGGCCCATTGCGACTGCATGTGGGAGCAGCCCTGCGCTCGGGGCTCACCCAAGAGGCCATCGTTGAGACTTTCATTCAGGTCGGTTTTGCCGCCGGTATGCCGGCGACTTTGCTGGCAATGCAAACAGCCAAGGATGTGTTCGCCTCCGTGGCTTCCTCTGAACCGAGGGCCTGAACATGGCGCTCGATCCTCTCATCGCCGACTTTCTCGCCAAACTTCCGCTTGTGGGCGGGCCCGCCGTCTCATTGGATGCCCTGCGTACCGCCGGCGAAGTGCAATTGCGGCTCTTGCACGGCCCGCTGGAATCCATCGCTGACGTTCGAACTCATGGTGTTCTGAGCAGCGACGGCCATTCGATCCGGATTCGTGCCTATACACCGGTCACGTCGAATTCCGCGCCCTTGCCAGCCATCGTTTTCGCCCATGGCGGCGGTTGGTTCCGATGCTCGCTCGATCTGTACGACAACCCTTGCAGGGCGTTGGCTCACGCCACGGGCTGTGTCGTCCTGTCAGTTGACTATCGACTGGCACCCGAAAACAAGTTTCCGGTTCCCCTGCACGACTACTACACGGCCTTGTGCTGGGCCGCGAGTCATGCGGACGAGTTGGGGATCGACTGCACCCGCCTGGTGGTGGGTGGCGATAGCTCGGGAGCTAACCTGGCTGCCGCGGCGACGTTGCGTGCACGGGATGACGTAAGAGGCCCGGCCATTGCGCACCAGCTGCTACTGTATCCGCCCTTGGATTCGGCGATGTCGTCAACGTCCTATCACGAGTTCGCGACGGGCTACTTCCTGACCCGCAGTACGATGGAGTTCTGCTGGACCGCTTATCTGAACGATAAGGCGGATGGTGACTCGCCGTGGGCGTCCCCACTCAGAGCAGCAAGCCTCGCAAATCTCCCTTCCGCCACGATCCTGGTATGCGAATACGATCCTCTTCGTGATGAAGGGGAAGCCTATGCCCGTCGTCTCGGTGAGGCTGGCGTCGCCACGGAGTGTCATCGCTTGGACGGTATGGTGCATGCCTGCATCCACATGCTGGGTGTGACGCCTGGAGCCCATCGTTTGTTCGCGCTTGCAGGTAGCTCGTTAAAGCGTTCGTTGAATCTCGCGGCACATGCATGACCAAGCGACAGTGGCGAACACCAAGCTCGCCGTGGTGTGGCGCGTGATGACGAGGCCAACGCATGGCACACACCTCCTCACTGCGCTACCTGACGTTGGGTCGATTCTGCCTCAGGCCGTGAGTGCATGACAGCAAAGAGGATGTTCCCACATACTCCGGGCAGCGAGTCGTGCCCTTGCACAGAGGGCGTGGCGTACCTTCCTCCGAGAGGCATATCGTTTACTCATGACACGCCCCGCTAGTGCATCCCATGCAGGCGGCAAGCCGCGCGGTGACGACCGGATTTCGCTGGACTGGGAAGATCTCCGGTGCTTCACAGCGTTTGCGCAGGACGAATCGCTCTCCGCAGCAGCACGTCGATTAAATGTGGATCATGCGACCGTGGCGAGACGGATCGAGTCGTTGGAACTCAGCCTGCGTCTGAAGCTCGTGGATCGCCGGCCGCGGTCCTATGTGTTGACCGATGATGGTAGGCGGATAGCCGCTGTGGGCGAACGCATGCAGGACGAGGCGTTCCAGGTTCAACGGCTTGCGATAGCCAGCCAGCCCGGCGTGACCGGCGAGGTGGTCATTTCAGCGCCGCCGGCGTTGGCCGGAGCGCTGATTGCGCCGCGTTTGGGTGAGCTGCGCAAACGCTACAACGGACTCAGCTTGCAGTTGGTTGCCGCGACCACGACCGCGTCGTTGAGCCGCCGCGAAGCGGATATTGCGGTGCGATTGCGTCGACCCGACGAACCCGAGTTGGTGGCACGCAAAGTCGCCACCATCCCCTTCGCACTGTATGCGGCGGCCGACTACGTGGCCGATGTGGCAACGTCATCACTGGGTTTCATTGCCTACGATGCCAGCATGGAGGACTCGCCACAGCAGGCTTGGCTGCGCACGCAGGCCGCTGGGCGACCGATCGTGTTCAGCAGCAACGATCTAATGATCCAGGCGGTCGCGGCGCAGAGCGGTGCGGGTGTCGCGGCGCTACCGCATTTCCTGGGGACGCAGTTTGGCCTCATTACCGTCCCGATGAAGGGCGCGGCACTGGAGCGTGACGTCTGGCTGGCCGTGCATCGTGATGTACGTAACCTGCCGCGCATCCGTGCGGTGATGGCGTTCCTGGTGGAGTGCCTGGGGCAGGCTTGAACCTCCTGGATGCCTGCCAGGCGCTTGTGCATTTTTGCGGGGCCAGGTGGCGCCTTTACGGAATTCCCGGCATGACAAGCGCTACCTAGCATGTAGGCACACCTCACCAAGGAGTGCCCCATGAAGACCTTCAAGATGCGCATCGGTGAACACTGGTCCGATGCTCATAGCGGCCAGCGCTTCGACAGCCTCAACCCCTACACCGGCAAGAACTGGGCTTCGCTCCCACGCGGTGGCGCGGAGGATGTCGATACGGCGGTGCAGGCGGCGCACCACGCGTTCAAGCAGGGCCCATGGTCGCAGATGACGGCTACCCAGCGCGGCCTGTTGTTGCACAAGGTGGGCGATGCCATCGTCGCCCATGCCGAGGAACTGGCCGACCTGGAAGTGCAGGATAACGGCAAGCTCAAGGCCGAGATGCTCAAGCAGATGAAATATCTGCCGCACTGGTTCTATTACTACGGCGGTTTGGCCGACAAGATCCAGGGCGACGTCACGCCGTTCGACAAGCCCGGCATCTTTCACTACACCACCTTCGAGCCACTGGGTGTGGTGGCCACCATCGCGCCGTGGAACTCGCCGCTGTTGCTGGCGGTGTGGAAGATTGCACCAGCGCTGGCCGCGGGCAACACCGTGGTGGTGAAGCCTTCGGAATTCTCTTCGGCTTCCACCGTGTTGTTTGCTCAGCTGTGCGAAGAAGCCGGACTGCCGCCCGGCGTGGTCAACGTGGTCACCGGTTTCGGATCGGAGGTCGGCGAGCCGTTGGTCAAGCATCCGCTGGTAGCACGTATCGCCTTCACCGGCAGCGAAGGCGGTGGCCGCCGCGTCTACGAGAATGCCGCTTCTGACTTCAAGCGTGTCTCGCTGGAGCTGGGCGGCAAGTCGGCCAACATCGTGTTCGAGGACGCCAACCTGGACGATGCGGTCAAGGGCGCGGTTACCGGCATCTTCTCGGCCACGGGCCAGAGCTGCATGGCCGGCTCGCGCTTGCTTGTGCACTCCAGCATCCATGATGCGTTCGTCGAACGGCTGGTAGCCTTCATGCAGGACGTGAAGCTGGGCGATCCGCTGGACGCCGCCACCCACATGGGCCCGGTCTCCACGCAGCCGCAGTTGGAGAAAACCCTGCAGTACATCCAGGTCGCTAAGGGTGAAGGCGCCCGCTGCGTGCTGGGAGGCCAGCGCTCCAGCCGACCCGGCACCGAACAGGGCCTGTTCGTCGAGCCAACCATCTTCGTCGATGTCAGCAACGATATGCGCATTGCCCAGGAAGAAGTCTTTGGCCCGGTGCTGGCGGTGATCAAGTTCGATACCGACGAGGAAGCGATTGCCATCGCGAACGACAGCCCCTACGGCCTCGCTGCGGGCGTATGGACGCGCGATCTGAAGCGTGCCATCGAAGTGCCCAAGCGCCTGGAGGCCGGTAGCGTGTGGGTCAACGCCTATCGCCTGGTCAGCTACCTGGCGCCGTTCGGTGGCTTCAAGTCCTCCGGCATCGGCCGAGAGAACGGCATCCGAGCCGTCTATGAGTACCTCGAATCGAAGAGCGTATTCATCAACCCCACGCCCGGCGTCGAGAACCCGTTCGTTCTGGGCTGAACCACCAGGCGGAGTCGATCCTGCGTTGCCTGCGGGCACTCGATCTTTTACTTGCTCAATGGAGTCATGATGCGCACGCAACCCACGCTGGCTAAGGCCGCCGTGCTCGGCCTGGCGCAAATCCTGGTCTGGGGCGGGTCGTTCTTTCTGATGGCCGTGCTGGCTGATCCCGTCGTGCGCGATACCGGTTGGCCGCGGCAATGGGTGTATGGATCACTATCCCTCGGCATTCTGGTTTCGGGACTGCTGTCGCCGCGTGTTGGCCAGCTCATTGCGCGCCACGGTGGTCGCCGGCTGCTGGCGGGGAGTGGACTGGTCATCGCCGCGGGTCTGGTCATGCTGGGCGCGGCCAGGTCCTTGCCGATATTCATGCTGGCGTGGATGATCATCGGTGTGGGAATGGCGGCTGGCCTCTATGACCCACTGTTCGCCACGCTGGGCGCGTTGCATGGCGAAGCCGCGCGGCGCGCCATCTCGCAAGTGACGCTGATCTCGGGCTTCTGCACCACACTGACCTGGCCGATCATCGGCTGGCTGATCGAGCACGTGGGCTGGCGCCACGCCTGCTGGGGCTACGCGGCGTTGCTCGCGGTGCTGGTGTGGCCGATGTACGTCATGGTGCTGCCCCGGGATCGCAAGGGCACTACCTCCATGGTGCACGCCGATGCGGATACCGAAGCGCCTCCGTATGGCATGGTTTTCACACTGCTCACGATGGGCTTCATCCTGTCGTCCGTCATCATGACCGCGATCTCCGTGCAGCTGATCGCGTTGATGCAGGCCAAGGGCCTGTCCCTGACGGCAGCCATCGGCCTGGGGGCCTTGATTGGGCCAAGCCAGGTCGGCGCGCGCGCCATCGACGCCTTGGCCAGTCGATGGCATCCGTTGTGGAACACACTGGGCTCGGCGCTGCTGGTGGCTGTCGGCCTGCTGCTGTTGCTTGCACCGGCCGCGGCGTCGGTGGGCATCGTGCTTTATGGTGCGGGCAGCGGTGTACGCTCGATCGTGCGCGGAACCTTGCCACTGGCGTTGTTCGGTAGACGCCACTACGCGGTAGTGCTGGGTCGCATTGCCCGGCCGGTGCTTATCGCGCAGGCTTTGACGCCGCTGCTGAGCGGCTACCTTATGCAGCACCAAGGCGCATCGTTCACTCTGGTCACCCTATGCCTTCTGGCCGCACTCAACATGGTGCTGGTGCTGGTGCTGCTTCCTTATCGGCGCGGCAGCGTGTCGCTCAGCACTGAGGCGACCGAATAGAAGTTCAGATGTGCTGCTTCGGCCAATACTCAGTGATCAACTTGTTGACGGATGTGGTCACTTCAACTACCTGAGATGGCCAGGTTCTCTGGCGGAACGTAGTCAGCTAGATGGCTATTTTCACCAAGGCGGACATCGACGACTCATTATGGAGATTCCTCTCTGCGCTTTGGCAAGTAGTCGCCCGGCGTGAACGCTTTCCGCATTCGCTGGGTGGCGAATTCGACAAAGGCGCGAAGTTTGGGCGGCGACCCGAGCTTTCGCGCTTCGATGCCCGATGGACCACGGGCGGGGCTCGCCGCGATATCACAAGTTCACGTTGAGCCATATGGATGCGGAGCGAGGTCGGCTGAACCTTGACGCCGTGCGTTCTGTAGAGACAAGCCTATTTGCTCGGAGTTGAAGACGTTGAACATTTCATTCAAAAGCCTGGGCCGTTCCATCGGCATATCGGTCGCGCTGGCACTGATTGCGCCGTCAGTGATGGCAAGTTCTTTCGTTCACCCGGGTGCCTTGCATACCCAGGCCGATTTCGACCGCATGAAGACGCAAGTGGCGCAACACGCGCAGCCATGGACGGATGGCTGGGATGTGCTGATCAAGAATTCCCATGCGTCACTGAACTGGACACCGCGCCCTCAGGCCATGATCTACCGTGGCTATGACGGCACACACTCGGAGAACTATGCGGCACTGTTTAACGACGCTGCGGCAGCGTATGCGCTCGCTCTACGCTGGAAGGTGAGCGGCGATGACGCCTATGCCGACAAGGCCGTCGCCATTCTGGACGCGTGGTCCAAGACTCTGACCGGGATCAACGGCACGTCCGACAAGTTTCTGGCGTCAGGTATTTACGGCTACCAGCTCGCCAACGCCGCTGAGATCATGCGCAGCTACAAGCACTGGCCGACGCAAGATGTCGCTCGCTTCAAAACCATGATGCTCAGCGTCTTCTACCCGATGAACCACCAATTTCTGCTGCATCACAACGGCGCGAAGATCGATCACTACTGGGCCAACTGGGATCTCGCCAACATGTCATCCATGCTGGCCATCGGTATTCTGGCGGATCGTCAGGATATCTACGATGAGGCCGTCGAATACTTCAAGCACGGCGCAGGCAATGGCTCTATCGAACACGTGGTGTGGAAGATCTATCCCGATGGCCTTGGCCAGACCCAGGAAAGCGGGCGCGACCAAGGGCACAACACTCTCGACGTGGCGCTATTGGGCGCGTTCTGTCAGATGGCCTGGAATCAGCACGACGATCTGTTCGGCTATGACGACAATCGCGCACTCAAAGGCGTCGAATACATCGCCAAATACAACCTTGGGCAGGACGTTCCCTACACGACCTACAGCAACAGCGATGTAACGCAGCCAACCATCTCAAGTGCCGGGCGCGGCAATACTCGCCCGGTGTGGGGGCTGTTCTACAACCACTACGTAGTGCTCAAGGGGCTGGATGCTCCTTATCTCCGCATGGCCGCTGAGAAAGTGCGCCCCGAGGGCGGTGGTGGCAACTACGGCCCCAATAGCGGCGGATTCGACCAGCTTGGATATGGCACGTTGACCTATACGTTGAAGTAGCGACAAAGACGATGCCGCAACGTGCTGCCAGTGGTAGCGGCTCTGCCGGCTTATTTTATGTCCATTGGGAGTGTCCGTATTGCTGAGTCTGAAGATTGGCGCTTACCGCGCGGGCGAGGACAGTGCGGTAATGCGGAATTTCACCTACCGAGCTATCGTTTGAAGGTGAACTAGCGCCTCAGCGCCTTACGGTGGTCGCGTCAGGCGCTGAGGCGAGGTCGATCTCGTATACATGGACGGTCATGCCATCAGGTCGCTGCGTAGGTTTGATGGCCAGCCCCTCGGAGGTCTGCCGCCAGCTTACCGGGCGTGAAGCCCCAGGCAGGCGCACCGATCGCACATGACCGTCCGCCGTGATGCTCTTAAAGCTCATACCTCGTGATCATGCGTGTGTATTCATCCACGCAAGCCCGTATCCAAATCAAGCCCTGAGCGCCGTCGATACAGACAGCGAAATCGAGCGGAACAACCTCGTCGGTGACCATATAGCCTCCGAGGACGAATGGTTCCCGGGCAGAATACGCCTATTGGACTTAATTGGCGCGACTAGCAACCCAGTTGACCCACTGATCGCCCTGAGGTGTCCGCTTAATTAGTGCGCCCAGTCCATTCTATTGGGGAAAGTCCGCTTTATAAGGGGGCCTCGAGACACCAAACGCAACACTCCCGGAACTTCCGTCTTTTGACATAATATACATTATGCGCAATTGCATAGACTGCGGCGTGCGGCCGGCATGCTCCGTGCGGACGCAGCCCTCGGCTGTCTTCAAAGCTAGAGTCCAGGGCACCGTCAGAGACGCCAAGCCATTAACTGTCGGTTTGCGGAACGGCCGTGGGTCGCTAACTGTCTTTCCGCGTGGGCCAATTTAGAGGGATCAGTGCGCGACCAGGCGCCCTGGTCCAGCGCTCGCGGGTTGCGGCCCGGTACCTGTTGTCGTCCGCGAAGAACGCGTGCTCGATCAACAGCACCTGCAACCCCTTGCGTCGTGCCGTTTCCGAGAACAGGAAGTCGATGTGCCGGCGCATCGCTTGGACGTCTTCGTCTTCGTTACCGCCTGCGATTTCAGCTTCGTCCTCGTCCTCACCACGTGCGGGGAAATAGGGGCGGCTGATCTGGTCTAGCACCAGCACGCCCGGCACAGGTGCATTCACCGGCTCGAAGTAACGTTGAAGGGCAAACGACGGCGCGATGTGGATCGCCAAATAGTTCTGATCCGAGCCGACGTCCGGCATCCGTGGCACGGGCGCCGCTGCCCTCCTCCGTGATCGTCACTTCCGGGACGCGCGACGAGAACTCAAGTTCCGAGCCAACGCACGGCGCTACGGTAGGCAGCTGCGCGAATGCTTCGGACGCGAACTGCGAGATCTTGCGCTCCGCATGCTGCAGCTTTGCTCGCTTGACATCGCGATCTACACGCGACTCAAGCTCTTCGATTTCATTGCGAAGCACGCTTGGATCGATAATACGGAAAATTGTCCCGCAAAGGCTCGCCCGCCATCTGGACCCCCACCATGTCTGCTTCGGGTCGATAGCAGACATTTGACCTACCCCCGATAACACCGCCCACGGGCTCAGGATAACGGTGAGCTCAATGCCGGCATGGCGGACCAGCGCCATCTAGGCCCCTGACGAAGCATGCATCGCTTCGTCAGGGGCTCTCAGTTGTGCCCTTCAGAAACCGGTGGGATACCAGTCGGGCACCTGCCGGAAAACGAGTCTCTGGGCGGTGTCATTCTTGTCGCACGGCCACAGCTTCATGCGGGCGCCATTGGCTGGAGAGTTTCCGTACACGTCCATGCAAAATCTCCGATCCTGGTCGCGATTCGCCATCAGGCCGTCGGGAGTGATGTACCATTTTTCGGAGCGGCCCCCATCGCAGTCCCACAAGTTCATCTCCTTGTTTTGTCCCGCCGTACCGCCTTTGATGTCCAGGCAATATTTGTTGTTGCCCTTTGGCCTTAGCTGCCCTTTGGCGGTATACACAAACTGCTGGTTGCCGGCACCGTTGTTGCAAGTCCACTGGACGATAGATTTGCCGTTCCCATATGAGCCCCCTTCCACATCGATGCAACCCCTTTGTTGACTGGTCAGGGTGGGCATCATGAAGTAGCCGGGCAGGCTGCGCCGGAGCCCCACATAAGGAATGCTGCCGATCCAGTCGGGCTGGTAATAAGTCGTGCTGGACAGGCTCTCGCTTACGTCGATCCCCAGTGCCCCCACGCCTTGGGCAACACCGATATAGGCGTAGGCGTAGTCCTTGTTGGTGAAATCGCCGGAGCTTCCCCATAGATGTAACAACTGGCGATATTCGGCCGAACGATTGAGTACCTGCTCATCGTGGTCACCGGCCTTCACATTGGCACAGAAGAAATAACCGGAGTCCGAAGCACTCATGCCGTCGATCTGGGTCGTAATCTCCTCGGGGTCGCCGGCATCGACATCCGGACAGAAAAACGTGTTCTGACTCTTGCCGCGATCCGAGAGCCACTTACGCCCGCCGTTCATATTCTGGTTGACGGATCCTATGTGCCCACCAGTCAGCAGCACGATGATCTTATTGCCGAGCGAACCGATGGCGGGCCAGCCGCGGCTTTTCAGTTTCAAGCGAGGCGAGGCGCCCGGTGCACTGTTGATGTAACTCATAAGTTCGGCATAGGTGTAGCGATTCTGCGCTGGGATCGCCTTGCCGATGTACTCATCCAGCATGCCGACTTCGTCGCTCTTCCATGCGCTGGCTGGATCCCAGCTGGCTTTCATGTCCACAAAAACAAGCAGTGGCGTGGTATCGCCTGGATGGCTTGCCTTCCATGCAAGGATTACATCCAGGCAATCTTTCAAGCGGGTTTGCTGGGCGGTTCCGCAATTGGCTTTCATGGGATTCAAGTCATGGGCCACATACGGGCCGGCAGCCTCGTTTTCCCAATTGCCGCGATCAATCACGTCGATTTCGACAGCGCGATAGCCCGCATCGAGCCATCCGCTGAAATCCTTGCCATGCATGTAGGTATTGTGCGGCTGCAAATAATAAAGTTGGTCAACCCGCGTTGCAGGCGTCGACTGTGCAGCTTTCAAGGGTGGTACAAAAGTCGTTTGAGCCGACGCTGGAAGTGCAAATAGCGCACCTAGAACGGCCGCGAACCGCGACGCGATGCGGACAACATGAGTAACGCTTTCCATGGCCCCCTCCTTGACCTAGTCACTTCATTCCCATGACAGGGTGTGTGTATCGACTCTTCCCTGATATGGAACCGTTGGCACTCGTGGCAGCCGCTGATGGTGCCGCCATGCGCATCTTAGCCCTACTGTGCTGCCGGCAAGTATTCGCCATTTGAAGGGGCTCGGCCACAAGCGCAAAATCAAGTGGTTACGTTCGATATCGCATAGATCAATATAAGCTCCGTATGAAGCTTTTCAGATCGGATTTCCACTCGGGAGAATTGATCTTGCTGAAATAGAGACTGGCATTCTTCTGCATCGCGTCTGTACGAGAAATATCCGCCAGATTTTCTGTCCGCCGTCCAAGATGGTCGAAAAGAAAGAACACGAGATCGATGCTTTGGGCGTGGCTTGCACTCAGCAATTTCCAAGTGATCTTTTCGTCCTCCACTAAATAGAGGTCTGTCTCATCCGGATATCCGGATATCGACCACCCTGCATGTTCGAGTTCGTCTTGGAGAGCGATCATTCTTGCGCGCGTCATGTCGCTAGCTCATCGCCTCACATAGATGCAGAAATTGATGTCCTCGCCGGCGTGGAGCACGAAGGGCGGTGCGTCCTCGAAGCTCGGGGCAATGAGTAGCTCTCTGAGTAGGCCCAGGACGGATCTTTGTCCTCGCGAAACAGGCACGGTCGCGCAAAACCATCAAAGCGCTCGTCTCGATGGGAGCAGGCGACAAAGAGATCGCAGCGTGTCCTGGCGGCGGCCGCCTCGAACTGGAGAGGAGTGCCATCCGGTTTGATAAGAGGTTCCATTGATGATGTCATCGATGCGGGATTCAAACCCCGTTGCAAGCTCCATGTCAGTGGCCCGTGGCGACCTCCGGCGTGCTGAGAAGAAAAACCGACAAGTGATCGAAGACATGCTCCAGCTGAAGGTGGTCAGTCATCTGGTCGAAATCATCCAGTCCGCTCGGCAATGGCAATCCAATGCCGTCGATTCCGTCCACCACCACTGCCCCACCCCAGGCCGTCTGCGTGGCGGAGCTTTCCAGGACTTCCCGCACGGTCATGCCGGGCCACAGCTTACCTAGATAGTTGCCATTGAATCGGTGATCGCACATCACCGAATAGATCAATCTATCTTCACCGTAACCGATGAGGATGACCCCGCCATCGATGGACGCGACTCCGTTGCAAGGGTCGAGCGCCCGGCGATCTCCAAGGCTGGCAATGACTGTGTCGACGGATGTCCGAAGAGCGATTCCACCGAGCGACCTGCCCGCAACGATCTCCTTGCTAAGTTTCATGCCACCTCACCCATGGCTGGCTCTTCAGGTCGTCTCGGTTGTCTCAGCTGGCCGCGATTTCAATAAGCAGTGACCATAATAAGCTTCCCGTCCCTGACGCCGGCTGATATGCCTGGATAGGTTCGAGGATCGTCGTTTGGATTCCGTGGAACGGTCGATTTCCAATTGTAGAACGTATATTCGCCCGAGCCGGTGCGCTTTTCCGTGCAGCCCAGGATTTTCACGGCCTGGTCGTAACTCATGCCTTCGACGACCTTGTCTCTCTCGGCCTCGCCAAACGTGCACTTGGATGCAGCCGCCGCCTGTCCGGCGCCTGCAACGAGCAGAGCGCCGGCAGCAACGGCCAGGCAGCTTATGTTTTTCAGGTTCATGCGTTACTCCGTCTTATGATCTCGATGAGATTGAGGCATCAAGGGCACTAATTTCAAGCCCAAGCCCAACCAATCTCGATCAACCGTGGGGCGAATGATGAGTGTGCTGATGACGCGCATGCCGACCAGAAGCTCACTCATATAGATGCCGGGACGAATGCGCCTCGTGTTGAAGCCGGGGCTCTCCGCTTCCGCCTCATGGCTCAACTCTAGGATGGCGCCGCCGGACGCACCCTGCCCTGTCGTTCCGGATATTGGACTGCGAAGAATTTGCCGCGAGGTGTACGACCCACCGTCATGGCTCTGCCATGCATTGGCATTCGCGCTGCACCGTGCGAGCAGGTGGTTGGCGTACCGCCGCGAACGTTCCTTGATGTTCATGGCCCCGCCGCTGGACTGTGCCCGCAACTGCTGCCTTGGCTGCAGTTCGATTGAGGCGCAGAGATCGGATCCTCTGGCGAGCAAGGGTGTGCCGCATTCGGCTGCGCACATTGATCGCCATTTTCAAACGGATGTGTATCAGGGCGCCGCACCTTCCCAGAGGGCGCACTACGTAGCGTGCTTGGATTGCAATGACCCGCCGAGTCCTGTCCAGGTCAGGCCGCTAAACAATCTGCCTGCGCAGGTGTTGTCATGCCCAGCAAATGATGGGGTCACTGTGTTTGTAGAGCATGACCTGCAGGTTCTTTTTAATGGGCTCTTTATCGATTGACAGCCGCATCTTGTGGGCGGATATTGGCTCGCTATACCCCGAGCGCATGCGGGAAACGGGGTGCCTACCGATTTCATATTTTCTTCACGCTGTTATCAGCGTTCTTGAAATTGATCGCGGCAAATGGAGCGGGGAGAAGGATTTCATGAGCAACCCATTCGATGACGACAAAGGCACCTTTCTGGTGCTCGTCAATGACGAAGGCCAGCATTCGCTTTGGCCTGACTTTGCGGCAGTTCCGGCGGGCTGGACTACGGCTTTCGGGCCGGAGGCGAGAGCAGCCTGCATGGACTATGTAGACCGTAGCTGGACCGACATGCGTCCCAAGAGCCTTGTCGCGGCGATGGAGCATCCGATCGGTTAGGGAAACGCAGCTGGACGCCGACACCAGCAACGCGTCGGCATGCCAACCGAACCAATCATGCCCATTCAAGGGCGACAAGAGATTCAGGGGCCATGGAAGGGTTCTCGCTCGATGGCGTTCACATTGACGTGCCGAGGGCCCTGCAACCGGGCCTTCCCAGGATCAGTTTTGCCGCGCTGTTCGAGCGGCAGGTCGATCTGACCCCGAATGCCATTGCGCTGGTCCTCGGCGATGCCCGGTTGAGCTATGGCGAGTTGGATGCGCGCGCCAACCGACTGGCTGCGTGGCTGTCCGCAAAAGGCGTTCGATCGGAGGATATCGTCGCTGTGGCGCTGCCGCGATCGTTCGAGTCGATCGTGGCGATTCTGGCGGCGCACAAGGTCGGCGCTGCTTATTTGCCGCTTGATCTGGATTATCCCGAGCAGCGGCTCATCTTCATGCTTGAAGACGCGGCTCCGGCTTGCGTACTCGGTTTCCGGGAGACGGTCTTGAAGACGCCGCCGGGCCTGCCTGTCTATCTTCTGGACGATGCGGACATTCGAGCCGAGATCGAGGCGCAGACTCCCTGCCGGGTCGGGGTCACGCACGATGCGAAAGCCGCGCAACGCGCCGCCTATGTGATCTATACCTCGGGTTCGACTGGCCAACCCAAAGGCGTGGTAGTGACTCACGCCGGCGTCGCCGCGCTTGTGGCCACCTACCGCGAGCGGCTGCGCGTCGAACCGGAAAGCCGCGTATTGCAGTTTGCGTCGCTGTCCTTCGACGCTTCTTTCTCTGAGATCGCCATGGCGCTCGCGCTCGGCGCGAGCTTGGTAGTGGCGCCGTCCGATGACCTGCTCCCTGGCGCGAACTTGACGGCGCTGTGCGAGCGGCAGCACATCACCCATCTGGCCTTGCCGCCGAGTCTGCTGGCGTTGATGACGCCTGGCGATCTTCCGGGCGTGGAGACCTTGGTCGTGGGCGGCGAGGCGTGTCCTGCGGCGCTTGCGGCCAAGTGGGCTGGCTTGCATCGCCTGATCAATTGCTATGGACCGACCGAGGCTACCGTCGATGCGTTGATTTCAGCGCCCATCGGTACCGAGGCGAAGGCCGCCGTGCCAATCGGAAGTTCCGTGTCTGGCGCGGCTGCGTACATTCTCGACGCCTCCTTGCGGCGTGTGCCGGAAGGCGACGAAGGCGAACTGTATCTGGCTGGCCCGGGGCTGGCGCGCGGCTATCTGCATCGCCCTGGTTTGACGGCGGCCCGCTTTCATCCCGACCCGTTCGGCGCGCCGGGCGGCCGCATGTATCGGACCGGCGATATCGCGCGGCAGCTGGCGGATGGATCGTTGTGCTTCGTCGGCCGCACCGATCAGCAGGTCAAGCTCAATGGCTTGCGCATTGAACTCGATGAGATCGAAGCCTGGCTGATGCGCGACGCCACCGTGGCGCAGGCGGCCGTGCTGATGCGCGAGGATCGTATCGGCCATCGGCAACTGGTCGGCTACGTCGTGCCGAAGCATGGGCGGCACGAGGCGACGCGAGACGCAAGCTACGAAATGCGGCAGGTGGAGCAGTGGCAGGTATTGCACGACGGCCTGTACAGCCAGCATGCGGAGCTGGCGGATCACGAGGATTTCGGGGGCTGGGACAGCAGCTACGACGGCGCTCCGATCCCCTTGGACGAGATGCGCGAATGGCGGGATGCGATCGTTAGCAAGATCCTGGACCTGCGCCCGCGGCGGCTGTTGGAGATCGGTGTCGGCACGGGCCTGATCCTGTGGAAAGTAGCGCCGCATTGCGACTTCTATTGCGGCACGGATTTTTCGCTGCCGGTCATCGATTCCCTGAAGGCGAGAGTGGCGGGCAATCCGGAGCTGCGGGGGCGCGTGGATCTGCGTTGCCAGCCTGCGCATGAGATCGGCGACATGCCGGAGGGCGGTTTTGACACCATCGTCATCAATTCGGTCCTGCAATACTTTCCCGGCGCCGGCTACCTGACTGCGGTGCTGCGGCAGTGCGCGACGCTGCTGGCCCCTGGCGGGCGCATGGTGATCGGTGACGTGCCCGACTTCCGCCTCATGCGCTGCTTCGCCACAGCCGTCGCCTGGCACCGGGCCGGTGGCGGCGATTCGCGCGCCATTCGCCACCTGGCCGAAGAGGAAATGCGGCTGGAAAACGAGATGCTGGTCGATCCGGGCTATTTCTCTGTGTTGCCGCAACAAATCGAAGATCTGGTCGGTGTCGACATCCAGCTCAAGCGGGGACGCGCCCGCAACGAAGTGACGCGCTATCGTTACGACGTAGTGCTGCACAAGCGCGGCACACGCATGCGTTCCGCCGCCGCCCTGCCCACCCTGGCGTGGGGTCGCGACGTCGACACGATGGCATCGTTGCGTCAATGCTTGTTGACCGCTCGCTCTGAAGGTCTGCGGGTGAGTGACATCGTCAACGCCCGGCTGACGGGTGAGTTCGAGATCTCGCGCCGGGTCTGGGGTGCGCGCGAAAACGCGTCGGTGCCTTCCGTCGACCCCGAGGACCTGAGGGCGCTCGGGGCCGAGCTCGGCTACCAGGTTGCCCCTACCTGGTCACCGGACCGCACCGGCCAATATTTCGATGCCGTGTTTCTGCCTGTGTCCGATGCGCGTGGCGTCGCGCTCGACAGCCTGTATCTCGCGCCGGCAATCGCGGCCGACTCGTCGCTCTTCCACGACCCTGGCGCCATGCAGGACCGTCGCGGTTACGTAGCTGCGTTGCGGGAACGCCTCGGCGAACATCTGCCCGCCTTCATGCTGCCCGGCTCGATCGTCGTTCTGGCCGAGCTGCCGCTTACCGCCAATGGCAAGCTCGATCGCCAGGCCTTGCCTGCGCCGACCGGTGCCGCCGTGCTGCGCCGCGCCTACGAGCCGCCGCAGGGCAAGGTCGAACAGCTGCTGGCGGAGTTGTGGGAGAGCCTGCTGGGGGTCTGGCAAGTCGGACGCAGCGATCATTTTTTCGAGCTCGGCGGCAATTCGCTGCTGGCGATCCAGCTCGCGAGCCGCATGCGCGACGCGCTCAACGTGGACGTTCCGATCCGCACCCTGTTCGAGGCTCCTACTTTATCTGCGCTGGCCGAACAGCTGGCCCATGCGCGCCATTCCACCCGCCTGCGCCTGCGCCGCATGCAACCACGCGAGTCTGCCCAATGATTCCCATGTCCCTGGCCCAGCAACGCTTATGGTTTCTGCACAAGCTCGAGGGTCCCAGCACCACCTTTAATGTGCCATTGGCCTTGCACCTGGAAGGCGAGCTGGACGCGGACGCCTTGCAGGCGGCTGTGCGCGACGTGGTTGTCCGGCACGAAACCCTGCGCACCATCTTCCGTGAAGCGAATGGCGTGGGCGAGCAGATCGTGCTCGACCCCGCCGCGGTCGAGCTGACCTTCGAGCGGATCGATGCCTCCCAGGAAACGTTGGCGCAGTCGGCAAGGGCATTCTCCGAATACCGGTTCGACCTGACCCGGGATATTCCGCTACGCGCCGCGCTGTTCCGTGTGGCGCCTCGCCGCCACACGCTGGTGCTGCTGGTCCAGCACATCGCCAGCGACGGCTGGTCCTGGGCGCCCTTGATGGACGACTTGAGCGTCGCCTACACCGCCCGCCGTCAGCGCGAAGCGCCGGATCAACCGCCGTTGCCGGTGCAGTACGCCGACTACTCGCTGTGGCAGCAGGAATGGATGGCCCAGGAATCCGATCCCGACAGCGACATCGCGCGGCAGCTGGCATTCTGGAAAGACAGCCTGGTCGGGCTTCCCGAGCAAATAGGACTGGCGACGGATCGCCCGCGCCCAGCCAAGACGGTCCACGCCGGCGACAGCGTCGAGGTCGACTTCGGCCAGAACGTGCTGCGCGACTTGCACGAGTTGGCGAGCCAGCACCGCTGCAGCCTGTTCATGGTCTTGCACGCGCTGGTCGCCGCGCTGTTGACCAAGCTGGGAGGCGGAACCGATCTGCCCATCGGCACCTCGGTAGCCGGGCGCCACGACGAGGCCTTGAACAACCTGGTGGGTTTCTTCGTCAACCTGCTGGTATTGCGCACCGATACTTCCGGCGACCCCTCCTTCCATCAACTGCTCGATCGGGTGCGTGAAACCGACCTGGCGATCTACTCGCACCAGGAGGTGCCGTTCGAACGCCTGGTCAACATGGTCAATCCCTTGCGCCAGTCGTCGCAGCATCCCTTGTTCCAGGTGGCGATGGTGCTGCAGAACAACCGCAACGCCAGCCTTTCGATGCCGGATCTGGCCGTGCGCACGGAATTCCTGCCCCTGGGCACCGCCAAGTACGACCTGACGTTCGAATTCGTCGAGCAGTCGGATCCGGACGGAAGCGCGCACGGACTTTCATGCAACATCGAATACATGGTCGATCTCTACGATCGCGCCACGATCGACGGCTTCGCCGAAAAACTGGCGCGGCTGATCAAGACGGTGACGAAGCTGCCGGACCTGCCCTTGAGCCGTGTCGACCTGCTCGGCGAAGAAGAGCGCGATCGCCTGCTGAACAAGTGGAATGGCACCGCTAGATCCGTGCCGTCTGGCACCCTGCCCGATCTGTTCGCGGCGCAGGCGGCGCGCCATCTGGATGCAGTCATCGCGTCCGACGGCGAGCGCACCCTCAGCTACGGCGAACTCGATCGCCGCGCCAATCGGCTCGCGCATTATCTACAGGGCCTGGGCGTCGGCCCGGACGTGCTGGTAGGGCTGTGCATGGAGCGTTCGCTGGACCTGCTGGTGGCCATGCTCGCCATCATCAAGGCGGGCGGCGCCTATCTGTCGCTGGACCCGGAGCATCCCGCCGAACGGCTCGCCGCCATCCTCAACGAAAGCATGGCGCCCATCGTGCTCACCGAGACAGCGTTTCGCGATCGGCTTCCGGTGCACTGGGGCGTGGTGCTGGTCCTGGAGGAACAAGCGGCGGAGATCGACGCGCAACCGGACCTGGCGCCATCGCATGGGCTGCAGACCGAGCATCTGGCTTACGCCACCTACACATCGGGATCTACCGGCGCGCCCAAGGGCATCGTGGTCACGCATCGCAACGTGGTCGATCTGGCGTTCGATCACCGTTGGCAGGAAAGCGACGAGCGACGCCTGCTGCTGCATGCGCCCTTGGCGTTCGACGCTTCCACCTTCGAGATCTGGGTGCCGCTGCTGCGCGGCTGGCGGATCGTCGTCGCTCCGCGCGGCAAGATCGGCGCGCGGGAGTTGGCGCGCGCCGTCGTGGAAGGCGGGATCACCGATCTATGGGTCACGGCGGGGCTGTTCCATCTGATGGTCGACGATCACGTGGAATCCTTCGGTGGCCTGCGGCGGGTCATCTCCGGAGGCGAAGTATTGTCGCCACCGCACGTCGCCAAGCTGCTGGCAGCTTGTCCGCAACTGACCATGTGCAACGCCTATGGTCCGACCGAAACGACGACTTTCGCCACCCTGCACCCCATGCGCGCCGGATCGCAACCGGCAGGAAGCCTGCCCATCGGTGCGCCGATAGACAACATGCGCGCCTACGTGCTCGATAGCGCCTTGCAGCTGGCGTCGGTCGGTCAGGTGGGCGAGTTGTATCTCGGCGGATCCGGCCTCGCCCGCGGCTATCTGTCGCGTCCCGCGCTGACCGCCGAGCGCTTCGTGGCAGATCCGTTCCATGCCGGCGAGCGCTTGTATCGCACCGGCGACCTGGTGCGCTGGCGCGCGGACGGCACGCTGGATTTCGTCGGGCGCGTGGATCGGCAAGTGAAGCTGCGCGGTTTCCGCATCGAACCGGTAGAGATCGAAGCGGCCCTGCTTGCCCAGCGTGGCGTGCGCCAGGCGGCGGTGGTGGTTCGCGAGGATCGGCCCGGACAGAAGCAATTGGTGGCCTACATCGTTGGCGCGCCAGACTGGACGCTGGACGCCGTCGCCTTGCGCCGTGTGCTCGGCGAGCGTCTGCCCGTCTACATGGTGCCCGCTGCGATCGTGCCGTTACCCGCGCTGCCGCTCACCGCCAACGGCAAGCTCGACCATCGAGCCTTGCCTGCGCCGGATTTCGACCGCACCCAGGCGCGCGCGCCTGGCACGCCGCAAGAACAGGTTCTGGCGGGCCTGTTCGCCGAAGTGCTGGGCTTGAATCAGGTCGGTGTGGACGACAGCTTTTTCGAACTGGGCGGCCACTCCCTGTTGGCAGCGCGCCTGATATCCCGGATCCGCAGCGTCATGAGCGCCGAGGTCCCGCTGGCCGATATTTTCGACGCGCCGACGGTCGCGCAGCTGGCGGCGCGGATGGAGAAGGCACACCGCCCTGCCCGTGCGCCGCTGCGCCCCATGCGCGCCACGGAATCTCCCTCATGATCCCCCTGTCTTACGCCCAGCAACGGCTCTGGTTCCTGCAGCAGCTGCAAGGCCCGAACACCTTGTTCAATGTGCCGCTGCTGCTGCAGCTGCGCGGCGTGCTGCACGCAGACGCCCTGCAGGCGGCGCTGGACGATGTGGCAAACCGGCATGAAAGCCTGCGCACCGTATTCGCCGACGTCGAAGGCGTGGGCCGGCAGATCGTGCGCGCAGCCGGGCAGGCCCGGGTTCCGTTCGAGCTGCGCGAAGTCGATGCCGGCGCGCTGGAGGCCGCGCAGCAGCAGGCGGCCGAACACGTCTTCGATCTGGCTACAGAAATTCCCATTCGCGCCACCTTGTTCCGGCTGCGACCGGACGAGCATGTGCTGTTGCTGTTGTTGCATCACATCGCCAGCGATGGCAGTTCGCTGGCGCCGCTCACTGGCGACCTGGCGACCGCCTACGCGGCACGCCGCCGCGGTCAGGCGCCGGCTTGGGCACCGCTTCCGGTGCAGTATGCGGATTACAGCCTGTGGCAACGCGAATGGATGAACGAGGAGCGCGATCCGGACAGCAGCGTGGCGCGCCAGATCGCCTATTGGACATCGACCCTGGCCGGTCTGCCGGAACAGCTGACGATCGCCGCTGATCGGCCGCGTCCCGCGCATGCCAGCCACCGCGGGGCGAGCGTCGTCTTCAAGGTTCCCGCGCCGGTGCACCGCCGTCTGCGCGATCTGGCCCGTGAAACCCAGTCAAGCTTGTTCATGGCGCTGCACGCGGCGGTGGCGGCGCTGTTGTCCTTGCATGGCGCGGGCGAGGATCTGCCGATCGGCACTTCCGTAGCTGGCCGCGACGACGAAGCGATGGAGGCGATGGTCGGCCTGTTCGTCAACTTGCTGGTGCTGCGCACGGACACCTCGGGCAATCCAAGTTTCCGCGAACTGCTCCGCCGCACGCGCAATGTGGATCTGGCCGCATTTTCCCACCAGGCGCTGCCCTTCGAGCGCGTCGTCGAAGTAGTCAATCCACTGCGTACCCAGGGCGCGCACCCGTTGTTTCAGGTCGCGCTGGTGCTCAACAACAATGCCTCCGCGGCGAGCGATTTCGCGGGCTTGCAGTTGACCCTCGATTTCATGCACGTGGCCGTCGCCAAGTACGACCTGGGGTTCGGCTTCGTCGAAGAAATCGACGCCGATGGCGCGCCCGCCGGACTGGGTTGCGACCTGGAGTACGCGCTCGACCTGTATGAGCCGGACACCGCGCAACGCTTGGTTGACAGATTCTTGCGGCTGCTGTCGGAAGCAACCGGGCAACCGGATCTTCCGCTGGACAGGATCGACCTGCTCGAGGCATCCGAGCGCCGGCATGTGCTGGAGAACTGGAACGCGACGGCTCACGCCGTGCCCGCGGACAATCTGGCCGATGCCTTCGCCGCCGTCGCCGCGCGCACACCCGACGCCATCGCGATGCGGGCCGGCGATCGGACGGTGACGTATGGCGAGCTCGACGCGGACGCCAATCGTCTCGCGCACCACCTGCAGTCGCTGGGCGTAGGACCGGATGTCCTGGTGGGCTTGTGCCTGGAGCGTTCGCCCGAACTGCTGACGGCCACCCTGGCCATCGTCAAAGCAGGCGCCGCCTATCTGCCGCTGGATCCGGATTACCCGGCCGAGCGCCTGGCGCAGATGCTGAGCGAGACCATGTCGCCGGTGCTGGTCACCCAGGCGGATCTGGTCGATCGGCTGCCCACACACTGGGGAGCGCTGGTCGTGCTGGAGGAAGAAGCCGAAGCGATCGCGCAGCAGCCGCGGACCGCACCCAGGCACGCATTGCAATCGGCCCATCTGGCCTATGTGATGTATACCTCCGGCTCGACCGGCTTGCCCAAGGGCATCGCGGTCACGCATCGCAACGTGCTGGATCTGGCCCTGGACCGGCGCTGGCAAGACGAGCGCCAACAGCGCGTACTGTTGCACTCGCCGCAGGTCTTCGACGCGTCCACCTACGAGATCTGGGTGCCTTTGCTGGGCGGGCGACAGATCGTGATCGCCCCGCCCGGCAAGACCGATATCGACGCGTTGGCGCGAACGATCGTGGACGGACAGGTCACGGCGCTGTTCCTGACCACCGCGCTGTTTCGCCTCATCGCCGACATGCCGGACTGCCTCGCCGGCGTGCGCACCGTATGGAGCGGAGGCGAGGCGGCATCGCCGCAAGCCTTCCAGAAAGTGATGGACGCGTGCCCGCAAGCAACGGTCGTGCACGTCTACGGTCCGACCGAGACAACGACGTTCGCGACCTGCCATCCGCTGCCGCCGCTCTGGCGCGCCGACGACGGCGTGCCCATCGGCGCTCCCATGGACAATACGCGCGCCTATGTGCTGGATCGCAGCCTGCGCCTAGTTCCGATCGGCGTGCCCGGAGAGCTCTACCTTGCCGGCTCGGGGCTCGCGCGCGGCTATTTGCGGCGTCCCGCATTGACGGCCGAGCGCTTCGTGGCCGATCCCTATGGCCCGCCGGGCAGCCGCCTGTACCGCACCGGCGATCTGGTGCGTTGGCGCGCCGATGGCCGGCTCGTTTTCGTCGGCCGCCGCGATGGCCAGGTCAAGATCCGGGGTTTTCGGATCGAGCCGGGCGAAATCGAGGCGGCGTTGCGCGAACAAGCCGGCGTGGCTCAGGCGGTGGTCGTTGCGCGCGAAGACCAGCCCGGGCACAAGCGTCTGGTCGGCTATGTGGTAGCCGCCCCGGGCCAGGCTCCCGATCCTGCCGCGCTGCGCCGCGGACTCGGCGAGCGCTTGCCCGAATACATGGTGCCGGTCGCCATCGTGCTGCTCGAGGCCTTGCCACTCACGCACAACGGCAAGCTCGATCACAAGTCGTTGCCCGCGCCGGATTTCGTCTCCGCCGGACGCCGCGAGCCGCGCACCGCGCAGGAGGTTCTGCTGGCGCGGCTGTTCGCCGACATCCTGGGATTGGAACAGGTCGGCATGGACGAAAGCTTCTTCGACCTGGGCGGGGATTCGATCCTGGCGATACAGCTCAAGGCGCGCGCGCAGAACGCTGGCGTCGCGTTCGATCTGGCGCATCTTTTCGATCATCAGAGCGTCGCCAAGCTGGCAGCGATCGCCACCTTCTCGGTGGGCGGGAGCGCGCGGCCGGTAGAGGCTTTCGAACTCATTTCCGAAGCGGATCGCCAGTGCGTCCCCGGCCACGTCGAGGATGCTTACCCGCTCAGCCAGGTACAGGCGGGCATGGTGTTCTACAACCGCTACGACACCGCGTCGTCCCTGTATCACGTGGTCTTCTGCGCATCGATGCGCCTGCCTTTCGAAGAGGCGATGATCCGTGGAGTGCTCGATGAGCTGGCCCTGCGCCATGAGGTGTTGCGCACCAGCTACGACTTCGATCGCTACAGCGTGCCCTTGCAGCTGGTGCATCGATCCGCCCGCGTGCCGCTGGTCGTCGACGACCTGCGCGGTCTGGATGAGCCCGAGCGCGAAGCGGCGTTCGACCGATGGTGCGGACAGGAGGCTCGAAGCCCCTTCGATGTCCACGTCCCTCCCCTGCTGCGCGTCTTCGTGCATCGCATGACCGACGTGGAGTTCCGCTTTACCCTCAGCTTCAATCACGCCGTCCTGGACGGGTGGAGCGATGCCAGCCTGGTGACTGAATTCATGCAGCGCTACCAGGCCAGGCTCGAGGAGCGCGCGCTGCCCGCCGTGCCTTTGCCCATCAAATATCGCGACTACATCGCGCTGGAGCAGCAGGCGATCGCATCGGAGGCTACGCAGCGGTTCTGGCGCGACATGCTGGCGGGATACAGGCCGTTGGAGCCGCAACGCAGCGTCTTGCCGACGCGGGAAAGCGCGTCCCACGCGCAGCCGGAACACTTCGTCCTCATCCGGATTTCGAATCAGACCTTCGAGGGCCTGGTCGACCTGGCCCAGCAAAGCCAGGTTCCGCTCAAGACGATCCTGTTGTCCGCCCACATGGCCGGGTTGAGCGCGCTGACGGGCAGCCGTGACGTGGCGACGGCAATCGTCAGCCATGGCCGCCCCGAAGCAGTCGATGCCGAAAAGCTGATCGGCATGTTCCTCAATGCGGTGTTCCTGCGCATGCGCATCGGCAGCGCCAGTTGGAGAGGCCTGATCCGAGACGTGGTGGAGGCGGAGAGTCGGCTGTTCCCCCATCGACGCTACCCGTTGCCTTCGATCCTGGGCGACAGTGGCCTGAAGAACGGGATAGGCGTCATCTTCAACTACATCCACTTCCACGTTTACGATCAGCTGGACGAATTGGGCAAGAAGCTCGACGTAGGCAGTGGAGAGGGGCATTCGGCCTTCCCGCTGGGCATGGATTTCCAGCGCGACGCGAACGGAATCACCGCGACGGTCACCGGTCATAGCCATCTCTACGATCAGGCTACGCTGCAGCGCTACGCGGATTGCTACGCCGACATCCTGAAGACGATGGCCGAGGCTCCGGACGCGCCCGTGAGCGCGCGCAGCCTGCTCGACGACGAGGAGACCGCCCGCATCCTTGGCGAATGGTCGGCCGACACGCGCGCGGTTCCCGGCGCGTCGATGCCGGCAGGCCTGCGCGCGGAGAGGGTTCGCGCCTACATCCTCGACGGCGCGCTCCAGCCAGTGCCGGCGGGAGTGACGGGAGCGTTGTATCTCGCCGGAGAAGACATCGAAATCCATCACGCAGGTTCGCCCGCGCTGACCGCGCGCAGCTTCATCGCCCATCCGTTCGCCGATGGCCGTCGCCTGTATCGGACCGGGGATCTTGCATCCTGGTCGACGGACGGTTCGTTGATGCTCTGCGCGTCCGCCGAGCGCTCGACGCAGGGCACGGATTCCGCCATCGACATCGACCGGGTCGACGCCCTGTTGTGCGCGCATCCCGCGATCACGCACGCGGCAAGCGTGCTGCGGGAGGACGAGCCCGGACGCAAGCAGCTGGTGTCGTATGTCATCACCGGACCTGGCCAATCCGTGGATGCAGATGAGCTTCGCGGCCGCCTGAGCCAATTGCTTCCGACTCATGTCGCTTCGACCTTCGTCATTACGGCGCCGCAGCGGTCCGCCGGGCATGGAGCGCGATTGGATCAGGAGACATCCATGTTGTGGTAGCGGCGGCCTGGCGCCGACGGGTGAGGTCGCAGGATGCGTCCCGGCTCTGCGCATGCAGCAGAGATCCGGCATTTCAACTCAGAAAGAGTGTCAGCCGATGGGTGGTGAACATGAAAAAGTTCAGCCGTTATTGCCGATCGATCCTCTTCACGCCCGCCCTGGTCGCCGAGCGATCGATCAAAGCGGATGCTGCGGATGCCGATATCGCATTGATCGATCTTGAAGACTCCGTCGCCGCGATCCATAAGGCCGAGGCCAGGAACCGTGCCGTGGCTTTCTTCTCCAGGCCACCGATAACAGTGTGCCGGCGCGCGGTGAGGATCAACAATCTGGGCAGCGCCGATGGACTGCTCGATCTGCTGGCGCTGTGCGGATGTCCGTACAAGCCCGAAGTGGTGATGGTTCCCAAGGTCGAATCGCCGCGCGATCTGGAGATCGCCGGGAGCCTGCTGGGGGACGGGGTCGAGTTGATTGCGATCATCGAGACGCCACTGGGCATCGAGAACATATCCGCCACGGTATCCACGCGGGCCCGTTTGACCGCGACGATCTTCGGGGCCGCCGATTTCGCGCTCACCACCGGCATGTCGATCGACTGGCAGTCGCAACACTACGCGCGCTCGCGCCTGGCCACCGCCACGCGCGGCGCGGGTTTGCATCCCCTCGATTCGCCTTGGTTCGACGTCCGCGACACCGAAGGCTTGACGACCGCGGCCAAGCGCGCCCGCGAGCTTGGCTACAGCGGCATGGGCGCGGTGCACCCGTGCCAGGTGCCGATCATCAATGAGATTTTTTCCCCGAGCCAGGATGACATCGACCGTGCGAGGCGCCTGGTCGCCGCGAGCGCCAGCGACGGCAGTGGAATCTGCCTGATCGATGGGATCGCCGTCGGCGCGCCGTTCATCGAATCCGCCCGGCGGTTGCTGCAAGAGTTCGACGCACCACGGCCGATGGTCACGGGCTATTACGCGGAGCCCGCGAACATAGGCCAGGCATGAATCGCCTGACGCGCAGGTTGCCGTTCGAGGAAGCCGCCGTATCGGCGGCGCCGTATGTGGTTTCCGACATCGCGCCATTGCGGCGCGTGATCGTGAATGCGCCGTCGCCCGCCGACTATCACCTTGAGGTCGCAACCGGCAATTTCCTGCACTACAACCCGCCACCGGTAGCGGCCGCGCGACAGCACGCGCAACTCGAACGCCTGCTTGCGGCCTCCGGCGCGGAAGTGCTTTCGATGGAGCGGCTGCTGGACGAGGCGATCGAGGAAGCCCGCAGGAAAGGACAGTTCGCGACCTGGCTGCGCGCCTCCCTGCCCCGGCTCGCGCCTTGGGCCGGTTCGGCGACCGGTGCAACGCTTCTGTCTCGGGCCGGGCACGTGCAATTCCAGACCGATGCCGAGGGTGTCTACCGCCATATCGTCGACCACCGTCTCGGGCTCGCTTTCACCCGTGACCTGGCCGTCATGACGCCACGCGGATGGATACTCGGCAACTTCATCTCGCCTTCGCGGCGAGGCGAGGCTTCGCTCATGCGCTTCGCGGCGGAGTTCTCGCCCTCGCTGCGCGAATATCCTGTGCTGTTCGACGCCCTCGAAGAGGGGCTTTGCCTGGTGGGTGGAGACCTGCAGGTCGTTGACGAGCGGACTTTGCTGGTCGGGGTAGGCCATTGCACGGATCCACGCGCTGCCCCGCTGTTGGCCAAGCGGCTCGACATGGATGTGATCGCCGTGCGGATGCGCGGCGACAGCACGGTGCGGTGGAAGCCGGACGATAGCGTTCTGGCGCATATGTTCCTGCACCTGGACACCTGTTTCACCCGCGTGGACGACAAGCTCGCGGTCGCCCTGCCCTATTTTCTTGAAGCCGAATATGCGGATCGGGATCCGTTGACCCGGTTTCTGAAAGGCTTGCTGGTGGAGCCCACCGTGGACGCCAAGCAGGCGGACGACGCCATCGCCAACCTGGCGGGCATCGGATGGGTTCGCCGCTATCGGGCCGGAAGCGGCGATGTGGATGACAGCTGCGACGGGATGAAGCTGGTGGATCTGGTCCGCGCATGGGGCTGGCAGGTGGAGTTCGTCGGCGGTGCCGCTGATGCTCTCGACCTGGAGCATTTCTTCCGCGTTGTGCTCGCCGAGCACGACAAACAAGCGTCGAATCTGGTGGCTACCGCGCCCGGCCGGGTGCTCGCGTACGCCGATGCGCCGCGCACCCATGCGGCGCTGCAAGCCCGCGGCGTCGATGTGCAGACCTTCGACGGCCGTGATCTTTGGCCGTGGTGGGGCGGACCGCACTGTCTGACCTTGCCTTTGGAGCGCGGATGAGCAGTCCCGTGCGCCCCTTCCCTTCGCATCGGCGAGCCGTCCGCGCGCATCGCCTACGCCCATCAGCCAGGAGACCGCCATGAACCAGAGCGACCCGAACGAAATCGTCGGACCACATCTTTATCGGAATGCCCAAGCCATGCTCGCCCATGGCGAGCGGGTGTGGCTGCGTGCGGCTGACAGCGGATTGCTCAATATCCAGGTCGACCACGAGTCCAACGATCGCCTGATCGTCCGCGATACCGGGCACGAATTCACCTTGCTGTGCTCCTGCTCGTACCTGGGCCTGAACCACCACCCGAAGATCATCGAGGGCGCGGTGTCCGCGCTGCGCAAGGCCGGGACCACCGGCCTGTCGATCGCGGAAGTGCGGGTCCGGCTGAACCTGCTGGTCGAACTGGAGGAAAGCCTGCGCGATCTCTATGGCGCGCCCGCGCTGCCCGGCGTGAGCTGCAGCGTGCTCACAGCGGGGATCCTGCCCCTCATCGCCTCCGGACACATCGGTGGCGGCAGCGGACCGCGAGTGATGGTCTTCGACCGCTTCTGCCACTTCTCGATGGCCTACATCAAGCCCATCTGCGGGGACGAAGCCCTGGTGCTGAATTGCCCGCACAACGACTTGAACTATCTGGAGGACATCTGCAAGAAA